>JAABUZ0100000151.1_pt1 | contig 176385 bp, 157 predicted proteins | sample 5562091 | NCBI WGS metagenome assembly JAABUZ01 (sample SAMN12813069, study PRJNA571459) | rock metagenome | isolation source: Antarctica rocks | place: Antarctica: Victoria Land, Linnaeus Terrace sud | collected 2015-12-21 | reverse complement strand
GGGCAGACCCCTGACGATAGACTTGTTCCAGGGACGTGCGTTGTGCATCCGACAGAGCAGAAACGAACTTCATGCCAGGACTTTACCCCAAAGGCAAAATCCCAGGTTTCTTTTGCACGACTACTTAACACAGTTTCGTAATCCTCCGCATCACAGGCCTCCATGAGGCGAGTATATCCTTGTTCCTCAGCCAAATAGTCATAAACTGCTTTGTTCATTGTTACAACAATTTCTGTTCAACTTTTTAGAGACTCCAACCAGAACGCCTTGTTTCGGATGAAATGTGGGCGGTCATCGAGTCCCTTCTGTCGCCTTACAGCGCCACCGCCCGGAAAAGGTCCATGCGGATAAGGCTTATGATGATAAGGAGTTGCGCCGCGGCTTGCGGGAGCACTGAATTGAGCCTCGGTTGGCGCGGCGCAGCGTTGAGAGCGGCGAATGTTTGGGGCGTCACCGATGAGTAGCAGGGCACACACTGGTTGCGGCTGCGGGACGAGCGGCGCGACGACATCTACCAGGCGTTCGTCAAGATCGAGAGTGTGCTTGTTTGCTGGGACTAGGCCAATGGACATTTCTGTTGGAGAGTCTTATGAGCAGCAGAAAGACAGTACCCGTGGCGAATAGCGGTTCAAGAGGTTCCAGCTTCATGCATCGACCTCTTCTATGCCAGGAGGGCGCAGGCGCGGAGGATTTCGCCGACGCTCCAGGCCTGGGCGGGGCAGCCGTTGGGGGCGTGGGGGGCGTCGCCGTCGGCGATCTCGCACAGGCTGCCGACGCCGTACTCACTGAGGCCGTCGGATAAGAGGGGGGCAATCGAAGCGCGGGCGGCGGCCTTGTCGCCATAGACTTTGAGGTGGGCGTCTACAAAGGCACCGAGAAGCCAGGACCAGGCGGTACCCTGGTGGTACGCGCCGTCGCGGGCGGCCTGGTCGCCCGGCCCGTAATGCCCGTGGTAGTCGGGCGCATCGGGGGCCAGCGTCCGCAGGCCGCGCGGGGTCAGCAGGGCGGCTTGGACGGCGTCCACGACGGCTTTGGCCTGGTCGCCCTCGATGACGGGGAAGGGCAGCGACGCGGCGAGAATCTGGTTGGGGCGCAGGCTGGCATCGGGCGAGCCGTCGGGCGCGATGACGTCATAGAGGCAACGGGCGTCGGCGTTCCAGAAGGCGCTACCGAATGACGCCTTGGCCTGGGCGGCGCGCGCTTGACAGTCGGCAGCCAGGGATTCTTGACCGGCGCGGGCAGCCAGGCCCGCGGTCACACACAGGGCGTTGTGCCACAGGGCGTTGATCTCGACCGGCTTGCCGATGCGGGGCGTGACCACCCAGTCGCCGACCTTGGCGTCCATCCAGGTGAGCTGGACGCCGGGGACGCCCGCGCGCAGCAGCCCATCGGCGGGGTCCACACAGATGCCGTAGTCGGTGCCGCTGATGTGGGCGTCTAAGATCGTTTTGAGGACCGGCAGCATCTCGGCCTGGGCAAAGCCCCAGTCCCCCGACGCTTGGGCGTAGGCGTGGACGGCGTGGAAGAACCACAGGCTGGCATCCACCGTGTTGTACTCGGCCCCCGAGCCGTCGTCGGCGAAGCGGTTGGGCAGCAGGCCGTTGTGGACCGCGCCGGCGAACGACGCCAGAATCTCGCGGGCGACGGCGTGACGCCCCGTGGTCAGGCACAGGCCGGGCAGCGCGATCATGGTGTCCCGGCCCCAGTCCCCGAACCAGGGGTAGCCGGCCAGCACCGTGGCACGGGCGACGCGGGGCGACTCGACGATGAACTGGTCGGCCGCCAGCGTCAGCGCCTCGCGGGCCGTGTCCCCGGCGGGGACGCCAGCCGACTGGAGCAGCGACGCGCGGCGGCTGAGATGCGCCTCCCAGGCGTCCTCCGGCTCGGCGGGGCGCTCGGCCTCGACGGTGGCGACGAGGGTGATGGACTGGCCGGGGGACAGCGTCCCGTTGAAGCGGCCCGGACAGTACAAGTCCTCGGTGAAGTCCAGGCCGCGCTCCTGCTCGCGCGGGTGCTCGAAGTTGAAAAACCAGCCGCTGTGGTCGGTGAAGCCGAACGGGGGGGCGACTTTCAGCAGCAGCGGGTGGGCGTCGGGGAAGGCCACGAACCGGAGCCAGCCGTCCGCCTCGAAGCTCAGGCCGGCGGTGAAGCCGTCCCACCGGTGCTGCTCAGTGTGAAAGTCTTTGTAGGCCAGCAGGGGGACCAAGGCGAGCTTGACCGGCTCGGGGGCGTGGAGCAGCGTGTAGCGCACGTACACGGTGTTCTCGCCATGGGCCATCCAGACTTGCTTTTCCAGCGTGACCGTGTCCTCATGGAACACATAGGTCCACGTCGGGACGGGGCGGAGGGTGAACGCGGCCAGGTGGCGGAAACCCTGGGGCTGGACGACACTGGGGTATTTGTTGGCTGAGAGCTGATAAAGCTGCTCCTCGATCCGCACTTCTTCCTCGACCTTGGACAGCAGAACGGCCCTGCCCAGCGGCGGCGAGAAGGCGGGCACCAGCAGCCCATGGTAGCGGCGCGTGTTGGCCCCCGAGAGGCTGGACGCGGCGTATCCGCCCAGGCCGTTGGTGACGAGCCACTCGCGCCGCGAGGCCTCGTCCCAGTTCTGCAAGACGCCGACCGGTATCTGTGTCATGTGGGTTTTCTCCGTGAGGGGAAGGCGGGCGCGCTAGGCCAAGGCGCGGCTCTTGCTGAAGACTTCCAGGCGGCGCACCGTGTCCACCGCGCTCCGCCGGCGCTCGACGGCCTGCTGGACCTTCAGGCAGAGCAGCTCGAAGACGTCCACGCCCGGCATGTTCTTCTCGACGTAATCAAAAGCGCCGCGCTTCATGCACTCGACGGCATTGGCGACGTTGCCGTAGGCGGTCAGGATAATCACCTCGGTGAAGACATCGCGGGCGACGGCGCTTTCGAGTATCCGTATGCCCGATCCCGAGTCTTCCATGCTCATGTCAGTGATGACGATGTCATAGGCCAAGTCGGCCCGCTGCATCTTCTCGACCCCGGCCTCCTCGCCGGGCGCGGTCTCGACCTGATACCCCTCGCGCGCCAGCCGCCGCTGCACGGCCTCGCGTACTTCCTCTTCATCGTCCACAACTAAAATTCGGCACATGGTTTTATTATACCGGGCACACGACGTTATTCCGAGGATGGGCCGTCTGCCGCCAGGAGCTTACGAAGGGCGCGCAGCTCCAAGATATGCGACTGGTCTTTCAGCCGCCCGGCCGCTTCCTTCATGGCGATCAAGTCATCCAGAGAGGCAACATGGACGGGGACACCGTACAGGTCAAAAATCTCGCTCCTGGACCAGAGTTGATCGAAGGACACCACCCCGGCGACTTCCCCCAGCACATCGACAGCCCCGAGGTTTGTTTCCAGGGTTAGGTTCAGCGTGTTCCTGAACGTCTGGACATCGAGTGCGAACGGGACCGGCCCTGACTTCGTTCTTAGCTGCGCCCGGAGGGCCTGGAGAACACCCACGAGGGACGTCAGGTTTTCCACGTCACGCGCGTAGCAGATGTCGATGTCCTGCGTGTTGTGGTCGCTGCCATGCGCGAGCATCGCCAGGCCGCCGATGACGACGCAGCGCACCTTTGCCGCATCAAGGGCGGCGAGTATCGCGGGAAAGTCTGGCAGCGGCAGCACGGCGGACCTCCATCCTCAGATCGTTCGCCCGGCGGTGCTTCTCCAAGCGCTCCGTCGGCGTCAGGCGGAGGTTGGCGCGCAGGTGCGAGAGGTCTATGCCGCTCTCATCCTGGTCGTCGAAGCCGTGCGTGTACGCCTGCCACTGCGCCCACTGCGCCTCGGTCATGCCCAGGCGGTCTTCCGGCGCGTCCGCCTCTATCACATTTGTCACGGCTTGTGTCACAGCCTCTTGTGCCATAGTGCCATTATACCTTTCCCTTGGGCTGAACCCCAGGGCTTTAGAAGCGCAAGTCCCCGCCTTCGCGGGCACAGAAACGCCCCCTCAGTGCGAGTTCGGGACGTGGGAGGCGGCTTTGAGGGCGGGCCACTCGGCTTCGGGGAATCGCTTGGCGTGGCCGTCAAAGAAGAGCACGCCGCGCGTCCCGTCCGGGGCGGGGGAGGCCTCATAATAGAGCACCATCGTGGAGGGGTTGTCGAAGGAAGCGAGGCTGCGGCCCGACAGCGACGTGTTCGGCAGGTACGGCTCGTGTGTCTGCGGCTGCTGGAAGACGGCCTTGCTTTTGACGTAGGGGTAGATGGCCTTCTCCGTGGCGGCGGCGGAGTGCATCGGCGGCAGCTTCTCGTCATCGTCCTGCTCGTATTGGAGCATCGCCAGGCCGATCTGCTTGAGGCTGCTCTGGGATTGGGCGTCATAGGCGGCGTTCTGCGCCTGCTGCGCCTGGGCCTGGGTCTGCGCCGAAACGACCTGGACGCCGTCCAGGCTGCTGATCTGGCGGACGTTGATCAGCGAAAGAGTCAGCGTCGTGTCGGGCGTCTGGACGGGGGGCGGCTGCGGCTCGCCGGACGCATCGGCGGGAGGCGGCGCATAATGGTAAGCGATCAGGAACGTCTCGCCGCCGACCGTCTCGGTCTGGCCCCGCGTGTAGTAGGGGTTGGAGGCGGCGCTGAAAGCGTCGCGCGACTGGCCGAGCAGGAAGATAGAGGTGTCGAGCGGTTTGCCGATGAAGACGCGACGCCAGGAGGTATCCAAGTCGCCGACTCTCAGCGTCAGCGGGTGGCCCGTCCCGGACAGAGCGCTCCCGAAGTCGGCGGGGGGCGAGGCAGCCTGGCCCCAGGCGAGCGTCGCGGGCAAGGCAAGAGCGGCGCAGACCGAAAGCATCAAGAAAAAGCAGCGGGGCATGGGCGTGATCCTTCACGGCAGGTTGCTTGCCCGGTTATACCCTATTTTAGCCTGCCGCGTGGGTCTCGGGCGGAAAGCCCAGAGCGCCCAGAAATGCGTTCCAGCGGACGACCGGCAGGCTGCCGCCCGAGGCCTGGTCGTGGCCCTGGCCGAAGTTGCCCTCGCCGGGCGGCAGCGGGACCGAGCGCAGGAACTCTAACACGTTGACGCCCTTCGCGCCCCGCGCCGAGAAGTTGACGCGGCCCGGCAGGTAGGCGTCGTTCGCGGCGAGGACGATAAACTTGGGCAGGCGTGTCCGCCAGATCTGGGCCACGAGCGGGTGGATCTGGCAGGGCGAGTGGACCCGGATCAGGGCCACCTGACCCGCGAAGACCGGCGCGGCCTTTTTGGCGTCCTCCATCGCGGCCTTGACCTCAGCCCGCGAGTCGCGCAGGATTTGCACGTCGGTGCTGTCGGAGTTGACCAGGTCGCGCGGGGTAGCGTGGGCCAGCAGGGCGCGGGCCGCCGCGCCGGGGTCGAAGCGAGCCGCGCGCCGGGCGGCGTTGAGCAGCGCGACGGCCTCTTTCAGATATTTAGCGGTGTAACGCTGCCGGGCGGCGTCGAGCAGGGGGAACGGCGCTTTCTCGCCCAGATCGCCCAAAACGCCGACGGCGGCGACCCAGTCCAGGTCACGTAAATCGCACAGCGGGGATAGAATCTCCCAGGTCAAGAGGGACGTGGTCGGCGTCGGCTCCCAGGCGTAGGCGCTGACGAGTGTGTCGCCCGGCGGGACGCCCTCGGGCCGGTGGTGGTCCACGAAGCACGTCGGCACACCGGGCAGGACGGGGGCGGGCTGGCTGCCCAGGTCGAGCACGAACAGCCGGTCCGGGCAGGCGTCCCGCAGGGCGGCCTGGTTGCCAGCGCTCCACGCGCTGCGCTCGCGGTCGGGCAGGACGCGCACGACGTCGGCGAAGCCCAGCCGCTCCAGGCCGCGCTGCCACAGCGCGCCCGCCGAAAGCCCGTCGGCGTCCGTGTCATGGAGGGCGACGACGCGCGCGCCGCGCGGGACCGACAGGACAAAAGCCGCAAAGGCCGCGCGGGCGGCTTCGGCATCGGGCGTGGGGTCAATCGCCGCCGGCAGGGTCATCTGTCTCTCCTCCGTTTGTATTCCCTTCCGCCTCGGCCAGCCTTCGGACGGATTCGAGCGTGTCGATCTCAGACGCGGGCTTGTCGTCGCGCCGGCGCAGGATGCGCGGGAAGCGCAGGGCATAGCCGCTCTTGTGGCGGGCGGACGCCTGGACATGGTCGAAGGTCACTTCCAGCACGACGGATGGCTCGACGGTGCGGACCTTGCCGTGGGCGAACTCCTCGAGCGTGTGCGCGCGGCACCAGTCGGACAGCTCCTGCGTCTCCCCATCGGTCAGGCCCGAGTAGGCCTTGCCGACGTTGAGCAGGGTCGGGTCCGTCTCGCTGGCCCGGACGGCGAACGTGAAGTCACTGAGGAACTTGCTGCGCCGCCCCTCGCCCACCTGGGCTGCCGTAACCACCACGTCCAGCGTCGCCAGGGCGCGCTTGATCTTGAGCCAGTCCCGCCCGCGCCGGCCCGGCTTGTAGGCCGAAGCTGGGTCCTTGACCATCAGCCCCTCGTTGCCCCGCGCACGGGCGGCCTCGAAGGCGGCGTCCAAGGCGGCCGTGTCACTGAACAGCGCCGAATCGGCCCGCCGGGCGGCCTGCCCGCCCGTCGGCAGCGCCTCCAAGATCGCGCGGCGCTCGCTGAAGGGCCGCTCGATCAGGACTTCCCCATTGGCGTAGAGCACATCATAGGCGACGAAGGCCACGGGAACGTCGGCCCGCAGCGCGTCGGTCAGCGTCTTGCGGCCCAGGCGCTTCTGCAGCTCCAAAAACGGCAAAGTCACGCCGCCCCGGACGGGGATGATCTCGCCGTCGAGGATGAGGCCGGGAGAAGGCCCCCCCCGCCCCCAATTCTGGGGGGGCAAGGAGATCCGCCAGCGGGGCGACCAGGTCGGGGAAGCTTTCGGTGATCTCGTCCAGCGTCCGCGAGAACAGGGCGACGCGGCGGCCCTCGACCGCGACGCCGTGCAGTACGCCGTCGCCCTCGACGTGGGGCGCGACGTGGGCTTGGGCACGGATACCGTCGAACTTGTCCTCGACGACGAACGACGGCGGCATCTGCCGGGCGACATCGGCCAGGTCCGCGGCGGGCGTGGCGAGCATGAACTTGATCGGGTGGAAGAGCCGCATCCTGGCCTGACCGAGCAGGCCATGCCGGGCCAGCCGGGCGGTCTCGCCAATGTCGCCTTCCAGCATGTTGACCCACTGGATCTGGCCGACGGTGACTCCGGCCAGCCGGGCGACGGCGTCCTCCACCGCGCCCTCTTTTAGACCGATCCGCAGGTCGCCGCCGAGCAGCTTGACGATGAACTTGGCTTCGGCCGGAGAGGCCAGCCGCAGCAGGTCCGTGACCAGCGACACTTTGCGCTTGGTGCCCGAGGTCGCCGCCAGCGTTTCCAGGAAAGCGCCGACGTCCGCGAGTGTCAGCGTCGGCGGCGTGACCGCCTGCGGGGAGACTCCGAAAGCCTCCTGGGCGACGTCGCCCACGTCCCCCCGCGCGACCAGCCGCCCCCGCAGGTGTGCCTCGTCAGCGCCCGAGACGGCCAGGATGGCGGCCAGCAGGGCCGCCCCACCGACGTTCGTGGTCCGCCCGTCGCGCTGGGGAAACGTGTAGCCGGCGAAGTAGCGCGCGGCGCGGACCAGGTCGTCGTCGGGCAGGGCGGCGAAGTACGCGCCCAGGATGGCGGCCTTTTCCAGGCGCTTGGCCGTCGCGCCGACGGCCTCCGCCGTGTGGGCGAATCGCAGCAGTGTCGTCATGCGGGGGCTGCCCCCGCTTTCTTCCGCGCCGGGGCCGGCGGCACGGTGGTGCCCTGGCAGGCCGGGCAGAAGTAGATGATGCGCTCCTTCTCGCCGTCCTCGTCCTCGCGCGTCACCTGCCGCTTCTGGCGAACCGGCCCGCCGCAGACCAGGCAGGGAAGATTAGTCCGGCGGAAGACCCAGTGGCGCGTCCCCCACTCGCTCTCGGGGTTGTAGGCCAGGCCCGGCCCGGCCCGCATCCGGGCTTGCTCGGCGTCGGGCACGGTCACGCCGCCGGTCTGGTAGGCGCGGGCGCAGACGGCGGGCAGGGTCTGCGACAGGCACAGGAGTTCACCCGGCGTCAGGTCCCCCACCCGCCGCCACGGGTCCATCCGGCAGGCGAACAAAATCTCCGCCCGGAGATAATTGCCGACCCCGGCCACGACCGTCTGGTCCAGCAGGACGGCCCCGACCATGCGGTGCGCGTGCAGGGCAAGCCTCGCCCGGAAGCAGGCGGCGTCGAAGGCCTGAATGCCCGGATACGGCAGACAGTCCGGGCCGAGGGCGCGCAGAAGCTCGACGGCCTGGAACGGGTCCCCCTCGCCTAGCTCGAAGACGGGCGCGGAGAACAGCAGCGCGGTCGCGTCGGCGACGACGATGCGGGCGCGCTCGCGCCGGTCGGTTTCCAGAGGCGCATCGGTGCCGAAGACGTGCCAGCGGCCCCACATCATCAGGTGGGAGTAGAAGTAGTAGCCGCCCTCGATGCTCCCCACCAGGTTCTTGCCGCGCGATTGAACCCTCTCGACCCGACGCCCTTCCAGCAGGCCGGGGCGATCCGCGAGCCAGGCTTTCGCGGCTTTGGTGCGGGCGGTGAGGGAAACGAGGGGGTGGGGCGTCAGAGCGGAGTGGAGCGCGTCGGCGTGCCGCCGGACTTCGGGACCTTCGGGCATGGGACCAGCTTTCTATGATCGCCTTGTACCCAAAAAGAGCGCGCGGGCGGTGGAAGACCCTCGCGGCGCGCTATCCCACCGCCCGCGCGGCGCGCAGGAGCCAGGCGGCGAGGGCGTCGCGGCGCGCGGCCATCTGCTGCTCCACGTCGGCGTGGGACAGGGGCGACGAGGACAGCAGGCCCGTGCCGTAGTTGGTGGCGAGGGCGACGCCCGCGTAGCGCAGCCCGGCCTCGCGGCACAGGACGGCCTCGGGGGCACCTGTCATGCCCACCACGTCCGCGCCCCACGCGCCGAACAGGCGGACCTCGGCGGGCGTCTCGTAGCGCGGCCCGGACACGCACAGGTACGTGCCACGCGGATGGACGCGGGCGGCGATCTCCGGCCCCGCGCTTTGCAGCAGCGTCTCGCGCAGGCCAGGGTCGTAGGGGTGGACAAAATCGGTGTGCGTGACTTCGCCCGGCGTCTCAAAGAACGTCACGACCTCGCCCCGAGTCATGTCCAAAAAATCGTCCAGGATGACGAAGTCGCCCGGCGCGATCTCGGCCCGGAGCGAACCCACGGCGGCGGTGGCGAAGACCGCGTCCACACCCAGATCGCGCAGGGCAGCCACGTTGGCGCGGTGGTTGATCCGGTGCGGCGGCAGCGCATGGCCGGCCCCGTGCCGGGCAAGGAACAGCAGCTCGCGTCCTTCCCCCAGATCGGCCCGCGTCAGCGCGGCGTCCCCGAACGGCGTTCCCACAGCCAGGGGCACCCCCGGCACGAGTGCCCGCCCGAAGCCCGTGCCGCCGATGATCGCGATGCGTTTCGCAAGAGTGCGTTCTGTTGACAAATCTGCTCCCCCCGGTGTACACTGCCTGCCGTGCGAGACTCTGCGGCCGCGCCCGCCCCCCATTCTACGACAGATCGCCCGCCGTGGCAAGCCTCCCGGCAGGCGCGCGCATGGCCCCCCGTCCTGCTGGCGGTCCTGACGCTGTGTTACTTCTGGCCGCAGATCGTGGAGGGCCGGGCGCTCTACTGGGGCGACATCGGCCTGTACTTCCTGCCGATGCAGGGGTTTCTGCGGCAGAACCTGCTCGCGGGCCGGGTCCCGCTCTGGAACCCGCTGATCCTCTGCGGCACCCCCTACGTCGGCAACCCGCAGACGTGGCCGCTGTACCCCGTCTCGGCCCTGCTGCCGTTCGTCTCGGCCCCCTACTTCCTCAACCTGACCGTCGCCCTGCACGTCTGGCTGGCGGGCGTCGGCACCTGGCTGTTCGCCCGCCGCGCGCTGGGCGTCGGGACGGGCGCGGCCCTGCTGGCGGCGGTCACGTTCATGTTCGGCGGGCAGCTCGTGTCGAAAGAGCAGTTCCCGAACATGGTGCAGGCGATGGCCTGGCTGCCCTGGGTGCTGTGGGCGCTGGACCGGACGCTGCGCGCCCGCCGGGTCCGCGACGCGCTGACGTTGGGGCTGGTTTTGGGCATGCAGCTTCTGGCCGCGCACGTGCAGATGACGGTCCTGACGCTGTACCTCGCCGCGGCGTGGGGGGTGTTCTGCCGGCGGGCGGTTCGCCGGCAGGGGAAGCGGACCGGGGGCCTGCTTCTGCTCGCCCTCACCCTCGCCTGCGGTCTGGCGGCGGGGCAGATCCTGCCGACGCTGGCGCTGTTCCGCGACGCCGCCCGGCAGCGGCTCACCTTCGAGGCCGTGAACCGGTTCTACCTGCCCTGGGACGAGCTGACGAATCTCCTGCTGCCCCGACGGCACGGGCACCCGTTCTTCGGCGACTGGGCCGCGCACGGCAACCTGTGGGAGACCTGCTGCTACGTCGGTTGGGTGCCGTTCGCGCTGGCGGCTTGGGGCGGCGTGTCCGCCTGGCGGCGCGGGGCGGACCGGGAGACAAAGCCGGGGGCCAGGGCGGCGCGGTTCTGGACGGGCGTGTTCGTGGTCGGCTTCTGGATGGCGTTGGGCAGAGCGGGCGGGCTGTACCACGGGGCGTACTGGGTCCTGCCGGGCTTCCGGTCGTTCCACGACCCCGCCCGCTGCCTGCTGCCCGCGTGTTTCGCGCTGTCGCTGCTGGCGGCGTGGGGGTGGGGAGCGCTTGCGGGAGTTTGGGGACGGTTCCCCCGCCAAGCCCTCGCCACGGCCCTCGCGCTGGCCCTCGCCTTCGCCGATCTGGCGCACTTCGGGCGGACGCTGTACCCGCTGGCCGACCCCGCCGCCTTGTCGCCGGTTTCGGCCAACGTCGCCCGCGTCCTGGCCGACCCAGACATCCGGGCGGGGCAGGCGCGGATCATCGCCCCGACGGATCGCGTGTGGGTGCGGTTCACCTCCTACAAGGACTACGAGCAGGACGTGCCGGGCTACCAGCAGGACTGGGCGGACACGCTGACGTCGAACCTGACGATGGCCTACGGCCTGCCGGACGCTTTCGGCTACGAGCCGGTCGGCCTGAAGGACGCGCAGGGGGCGACGGCCCATGCGGCCTGGTCGCTCTCCCCCCAGGCCGGCAGGGACGAGGCGACGCGGGCATGCCGGGTGGCGGGGGAGTTCGCGGTCAAGTACGTGGCCGTATGCCGCGTCGTGCCGCCCGAGCGGACCCTGCCCGGCCTGGTGCCGGTGCGATCCGCCCCCACCCTTGCGCCGCCCGGCGACCGGCATATGGGGGGGGCGGCGGCCCGGATATTCCTGTCGCGCAACGCCCTCTGGCTGCCGCGCGCCCACCTGGACGGCTCCCCGCGGCCCGTCGCCCTGTCGGACGGCGGGCCGGACCGGGTCACGGCCTCGTTCAGCGTCCCCCCGGCCCCCCCGGCGGCACGGCCGGCGTGGCTGCTGCTGGCGGACACCAGGGCACCGGGCTGGGAGGCGACCCTGGACGGGCGGGCGGTCCCGATCCATTCCTATGACTTCTGCCTGCGCGCGGTGGCGGCGGGGCCGGCGGGGGCGCACCGGGTCGTCTTTGTGTACCGTCCCACGGCATATCTGCTCGGGCTGTACCTGTCGCTGCTGGCGTGGGGGGTGCTTGCGGCGGCCCTGTCGTTCGCAGGCGCGAGATTTCTGGCGCGTCGGGAAGGACTTTCGCGCGCCGGAGTCGAATAGCGGCCCGTCAGGCGCGGAGCCGCGCCGCTTCCCGCCCTTGCCATCCGAATCGGGCAGTGCCGCCCCGCATCTCAGCAACCATCACCACCAGGGGAAACCACTTCATGCGTCTTTTCAGTGCGCCCGCGCGCTTTTGCGGCGGCCTGCTTTCCGCCGCCGCCCTCGTCTTGGCTTTGGGCGGCTGCGCCAACAAGTCATCCGGCCCCGGCCCCTCTCCGACCGGCGGCGGGGGCGGCGCGTCCGGTGCCATCGTGATCGGCGAATACGGCTCCATGACCGGGGATCAGGCCACGTTCGGCACGGCGACCGACAACGGCATCCAGCTCGCGGTCAAGCAGGCCAACGCAAGCGGCGGCATCGACGGCCGGCAGGTGCGGGTCGGGGCGTCGGGCCACCCCGAGGACGACCAGGGTCTGCCGGATGCGGCCCTGACGGCCGTGAAGAAGATGATCACGCAGGACAAGGCCGTTGCGGTCTTGGGCGAGGTGGCGTCCAAGAACTCCATCGCCGCCGCCCCGTTCTGCAACGCCAACAGAGTCCCGATGATCTCGCCGTCATCCACCAACCCCAAGGTGACCCAGACCGGCCCCTACGTGTTCCGGGTCTGCTTCACCGATAGGTTCCAGGGCCTGGTCGCCGCCCGGTTCGCGCGCGAGGTTCTCCACGCCAAGACCGCCGCCGTCTTCTACGACACGACGAGCGACTACAGCAAGGGCTTGCAGGGCTTCTTTCAGGACAACTTCAAGCGCCTGGGCGGGACCATCGTCGGGGTCGGCACGTACCAGTCCAGCGACAAGAGCTTCCAGTCGCCGCTGACCACTCTGAAGGGAACCAACCCCGACGTGCTGTTCGTCCCCGGCTACTACAAGGAACTCGGCCAGATCGCGCGCGAGGCGCGGGGCGCGGGCATCACCGTTCCCCTGCTCGGCGGCGACGGCTGGGAGTCGCCCAGCCTGCTGCAAGGCGCGAGCGGCGCGCTGGAAGGCTGCTACTTCGTGGACCACAGCGCCCTGGATGTCTCGGACCCGGACGTCAAGAAGTTCGTGGATGCCTACAAAGCGGCTTACAAAGCCGACCCCGACGCGCTGAGCGCGCAGGGTTACGACGCGGCGGGCGTGCTGTTCGCGGCGATGAAAACCGCGGGCAAGCCGGACGGCGGCGACTACGACTCGGACGCCTACCGTGCGAAGTTGCGCGACGCCCTCGCGGCTACCAAAGGCTACAAAGGCGCGACCGGCTTGATCTCCCTGGATGAGAACCGGGACGCGAAGAAGTCCGCCGTGGTCTTGCAGATCAAGGGCAGCGGCTACAAAAACGTCGTCGGCACCTACCAGCCGTAGAGACCTCACCCGGCGGCAAGAACCCGGCACTGGAACCTACCCCCGGCGCAAGCGCCGCCCCCTCTCCTTCCTGCTCCCCCTTCCTTTTTAGGGAAGGGGGCCGGGGGGTTAGGTTTTTTATCATGCACGACCTCCCACAACAGCTCCTGATCGGCTTGCAGCTCGGCAGCATCTACGCCCTGATCGCCCTGGGCTACACGATGGTCTACGGCGTCCTCAAGCTCATCAACTTCGCCCACGGCGACGTCTACATGGTGGGCGCGTACTCGGGCATCGGGGCGATCTGGCTGCTGGGGACGCGGCTGCCGGGCCTGATCCACTTCCCTTCCCTGACTCCCTCGTGGGCGGGCGCGATCCTGGTGCTGCTGGGGTCCATGCTGGTCTGCGCCCTGCTCGGCCTGGTCATCGAGCAGGCGGCCTACCGGCCCCTGCGGACGCGGGCCTGGGTCGCGCCCGCCGTGTTCTTGGGCGCGGCGGCGGGCTACGTCGCCTACGGGATCGCGTCAGACGCCGACCGGACGCCCGCGTCGGCGGCCCTCATCGGCGTCCTGGTGTGGGCCGCCCTCGCGGCACTGCTATACACGACCCAGCGGCGGCGCAGCGCGGGGAACGCCTCGCGGCTGACCGCGCTGATCACCGCCATCGGCGTGTCGCTGTTTCTCGAAAACTTCGGCGTCCTGAAGCAGATATTCTCCTCCAACCCGCGCTTCTACCCTACCCTGGTCAACCTGCCGCCCCCGCTCCACCGGGGGGGTGTGACCATCGGCCTGGAGAACGTCCTGATCTTCGGCCTGTCCATCTTCCTGATGCTGACGCTGACCTACATCGTGACCCGGACCCGCGTCGGCCGGGCGATCCGGGCGGTCTCGTTCGACGCCGACGCTGCGGCGCTGATGGGGATCAACACGGACCGGATCATCGCCTTCACGTTCATGCTGGGCGCGGGCCTGGCGGGCGCGGCGGGCGTCCTGGTCTGCGGGCTACAGCACACACAGTTCAACCCCTACCTGGGCGTGGCCGATGGGCTGAAGGCCTTCGTCGCCGCCGTCCTGGGGGGAATCGGCAACATCCCCGGTGCGGTGCTGGGCGGCCTGATCATGGGCCTGGCGGAGACGATGGTGGTCGCCTACGGCCCGCGCGTCGGCATCGACAGCTCGTACCGCGACGCCGTGGCGTTTTTCCTTCTGATCCTGGTCCTCTTGGTCCGCCCCGCCGGCCTGCTCGGGAAGTTCGCCCCGGAGAAAGTGTAGAAGTGCGGCAGAACCGACTCCAGTCTCATCCGATCTTCCTGCGCTTTCGGCGCGTCGCCGACACCCTGGGGCGGCTTGGGAACCGGGCCGGCGTGCTTCTCGCCGCCCTTCGGGGCCGCGTCAGCGCGTTCATCGCCGCCCTTTGGGGCCGCGTCCCGATCCCCGTGCGGCGCGTCCTGAGCGGCGCCGCTGTCGCCGCCCTGCTGCTGCTGGCCGACCACCTGATGTACGGGCCGGGCCGGGTGGCCTACGACCAGTACAAAGAAGACGTCATCATCCGCTGCGGCCTGGCAATCATCCTGGCCGTCTCGCTGAACATCGTCAACGGCTTCACGGGCCAGTTCTCGCTGGGGCATATCGGCTTTTACATGGTCGGGGCGTATGTGGCCGCCGCGCTGTCCACCTACGGGCACGCGCGCCTGTTCCCCGGCCTGCCCACCGACGGCACCTACGTCGGGATCGCCCAGGCGGCGTTCCCGGTGGTGCTGACCTGCCTCGCGGGCGGGCTGGTCGCCGCCGCCATCGGCCTGCTGGTCGGCCTGCCGTCTCTGCGTCTGCGCGGCGACTACTTGGCGATCATCACGCTGGGCTTCGCGCAGATCATCCTGGTCGTCATTCGGAACACCAAGGCCGTGGACGGGTCGAGCGCGTTCACGGGTCTGCCGACGAGCCAATACCCCGACCTGCCGCACGTCGCGACGCCGCACCTGACCAGTGTGTTCTGGGTGTTCGGCGTGGCCGCCCTCGTCCTGTGGGTCGCCTACAGCCTGCGCTTCTCGGTACACGGGCTGGCGTTTCTGGCCGTGCGCGAGGACGAGGTCGCCGCCGAGGCGGTGGGCATCAACACGACGCGCTACAAGGTCCTGGCGTTCGTGCTGTCCGCGTTCTTCACGGGCATGGCCGGGGCGCTGTACGCCCACTACCAGTCGTCGCTGTCCAACGAGTCGTTCCGCTTCGACCGCTCCATCGACACGGTCGTGATGGTCGTGCTGGGCGGCCTGGGCAGCATCAGCGGCGTGACCTTGGCCGCCGTCCTGCTGACGATCCTGCCCGAGGCCCTGCGCCCTATTGCCGAATACCGCCTGGTCGTCTACCCGCTGCTCCTCGTCGTGCTGATGCTGACGCGGCCCCAGGGCATCTTCGGGCGCGAGGAGGTCAGCCGCGCCTGGCTGCGCGGCCAGATTGGGGCCGTCCGGGGCTGGTTCACCCGCCGCCCCGCGCCCACGCCCGCCCTGGAAACGGGCCGCGACGTGATGACCACGGCGCGCGACCGCGACGGGACGGACGTTTAGCGCGCCGCGCCGGGGCGGTCCCCTGACGCCCGGCACCGGGAAGCGAGACATGAACACCCGGAAACTCCGCCCTCTGGCCTGCTGTGCCCTGATGCTGCTCGGCCCCGCCACGCTCCGCGCCCAAGCGCCGCCCCCCGCGACGCCTGACGTCCCGGCCCCGCCCACGGGGCCGCCGCTGGACACGGCGGGCATCATCGCACAGGCGCGCGCGGACCAGAAAGCGGGCCGTTACGCCGACGCGCTTGCCCTGCTGCAAGCCCCCATCCTCGGTGCGCCCGCTCCCGCGCCGCCCTCGGACGCGAAGGCGCTGCGGCTGGCCGTGGCAGACGTGCAGTATGCGTGGGCGCGGAACCTCGCGCGGGACAGCCCTGCCCGAGCACTGCCCCACTTCCAGGTTGCCCTCGCCATCGACCGGGCGCTGCGGCCTACCGCCGCCGCCGACGACCTCAACGAGACGGGCATCGCCTGTGAGCAGCTCGGCCAGCACGACAGATCCGTCGACGCCTGCCGGCAGGCGCTGACGCTCTATGGGCAGGCCGGAGACGCGAATGGGCAGGCGAAGGTGCTCGACAATCTCGCCGTCGCCTACGAGCACCTCGGCCAGTCGGGCCGGGCCATCGGGCTTTACCGGCGGTCGGCGGCGCTCCACCGGCAGGCCGGAGACAAGCGCGGCCAGGCGGACGCGCTCGACAACCTGGGCCTCACCTACGACGCGCTCCACCAGTACGCCAGGGCCGCCGGCTTCCACCGGCAGGCGCTGCGGCTCTTCCAGCAGGCTGGGGACAAGGACGGGGCGGCGGAGGCGCGCGGCAACCTGAACCTCGCCCGGCGTCTCCTGAAAAGCCGCTGACTTCTACCAGGGGATCTGCACACAGACACCCTCCCGCGTTGACACTGTCTGGGTGGGTGTGCTAGAATGGGGCAGCCTGAGATGAGACACGCGATGAGAAGAGTACGCCGTTGATCCCCCTGCGCGACGACCAGCCGACACGCACGTTCCCCATCGTCACGCTTTCTTTGATCGCCCTGAACGTGCTGGTGTATCTGGCGCAGGGGCCGCTCGGCCTGGACAGCAACTGGGCGATGGTGCCCTACGAGGTCACGCACAACTTCGACCTGAACAACGTGGTCGCGCATCTGGCACCCTCGGGGCAGGTCACACTGTACCACGTACAGCCGAACACCGTCATCTCTCTCGGGCCGCGCGACATCTTCTACGGCGTCAGCCCGCACCCGCTGTGGCTGACGGTGCTGACGGGGATGTTCATGCACGCGGGGTTTTTGCACATCGCCGGGAACATGCTGTTCCTGTGGATCTTCGGCAACAACATCGAGGACGTGCTGGGGAAGATTCGCTTTATCTTCTTCTACCTGGCCTGCGGCGTGGCGGCGGCGGCGCTGCAAATCTATTCCAACCCTGACTCGGTCATCCCCAACGTCGGCGCGTCGGGGGCCATCGCGGGCGTCCTGGGGGCGTACCTGCTGCTCTACCCCCACGCGCGGGTGCTGACGCTGATCCCGATCTTCGGCTTCGGCTTCTTCGCCAGCGTCCGGGCGCAGTGGGTGCTGCTGGTCTGGGTCGCCTACGACGTCCTGCCCGCCTTTTTGAGCGCCAATACCATGCGCGGCGGGGGAGGCGTGGCCTACTTCGCACACCTGGGCGGCTTCGCCGCAGGGCTGATTCTGATCGTGCTGCTGGGCGGGCGGAGGCTCGCCGCCGGGCAGCAGCGGGCGAGCGGCTAGCGCTCCGGGCGTGACCTTCCGCAACGAGGGGCACTGCGTCAGCCCCCCGCCGGGCGGTTGAAAGCCGCTCGGTAAGCAGCTCGCCTCGGAAACCTTTATTGACCAAATTGCTGACTAAACCTGACCCCTTTCTCTATCTTCTCGTCGCGCTCGGGCTGCTCGCCGGGCTTGTCTCGGCCCACCGCCGGTGGGAGGCCGAGGCGAACAACCGGCGCGTGGAGCTGGTCGTGGACTACGCCGACGCGCAGGCGCTGGCGAACACGACGCGGCAGCAGGTGGATGCCGTGCTGGCCCAGCTCAAGGGTGCGGGCGTCACCACGGTCGCCGTCACCGAGGACACGCCCGGCACGCTCAACGCCAACGGCGTCGTCACCTACAGGCGCAACGGTGACTCGACGCTGCTGCTGTTCGCGCCCGGCTTCCCCGGACAGCGGGCGCGCGTTTTGGAGATGCTGGCCCACAAAGCCCCCGGCCTCGATGTCGTCCCCGTGGGGGCGGACGCGCTGCGCGTCGGTGCCCCCTGGCCACAGTTCGACACCCTGCCCATCGGGCTGGAGGCGGACTCGGTCGATGCGGTCAAGGCCAGCGGCCTGCTGGTCGCTCCGCGCCTGACCAACTTCACCGGCGTGACCGAGGCCAACATCGCGTGGGAGCTGGCGCAGACTCGGCGGCAGTGCGAAAGCCCCCTGGGTATCGGCCCGATCATCTTCGCCGGGTCGTCCGTGCTGGGCAACCGGGGCCTGATCCGCGCCACGGCGGACGCGCTCCAGGCCGACGGCCTGACCTATGGCAGCGTGGAGCTTGCCAAAACGCTGGGCGACGACGACCTGGCCCGGCTGGCCGAATCGCGCACCGTGCGCGTCCACAGCATCGGTGCGGACGAGATGGGGACCATGGACGAGCCGACGGCGGTGGAGCGGTTCGTCCGGGCCGCCCGCGAGCGCAACATCCGCGTCTGCTACGTCCGCCTGTTCACTTTTGGGCTGACCAAGGACGCCGACGTCCTCCACGCCAACACGGACTTTCTGCGGCAGATCGTCCGGGGCATGCATGAGGCGCGGCTGACCGTGGACGCCGGGCCTGCCCGGCCCTACGCCGACGACGCGCGCGGCGGCGGCGGGACGCCGGGGCTGGGCCTGCGCCTGCTGATAGCCCTGGGCGTCGCGGGCGGGTTGCTGCTGCTGCTGCGGACCTGGACGGGGATCGGGGGACGCGCCTTCGCGCTCGCCCTGGGGGGCGTCGTCCTGCTGTGCCTGCTGCTGGCCGTGCCGGGCACGTCGCCCAAGGGCCGCGAGGTGCTGGCCTTGCTGTCGGCCTGCGTCTTCCCCACCCTGGGCCTGTGCGCCGTTCCCCTGCCCCGGACCGGCGGCCCGAATGAGCGAGGCGTGGCGGCCCTGGGGCGGGCGCTGGCGGTCTACGCCAAGATGACCGGCGTGACCGCCATCGGCGTCGTGCTGGTCGTGGGCCTGCTGGCGGGGCGGCTGTTTCTACTCAAAGTGGACCAGTTTTTGGGCGTCAAGCTCGTTTTGGTCACGCCGGTCGTCTTGACCGCAGCCTTTTACGGGCTGGGGCTGGCCGCACTCGGCCCCCGCGCGGGCTGGGACGAGCGGCGCGAGACCGTGCTCCTTTGCCTGCGGTCGCTGGCCGCCCGGCCCCTGCTGGTCGGCCAGATCATCGCGGGTGTCGTCGTGCTGGTCGCATTGGCCCTGTTCGTGGCCCGCAGCGGAAACGACCCCGGCGTGGGCGTCTCCGCCACAGAGTTGAAGACCCGCGCGCTCTTGGACCACTACCTGCTGGTCCGCCCGCGCACCAAAGAGTTTTTATTGGGCCACCCCGCCCTGCTGCTCGGCCTGGCCGCCGCAGCGGCGGGCCGGGACCGGCGCTGGACCCTGCCCCTCTTGGTGGCCGGGGCCATCGGGCAGTCGTCGCTGCTGGACACGTTCTGCCACCTGCACACGCCGCTGCTGATCTCGGCCCTGCGCGGCCTGATCGGCTGGGCGCTGGGGGCCGTCATCGGCGCGCTGGTCTGGGTGATCATCACGCGGTCGTCCGCCCGCCGCCCCGGCGTTGGGGGGGCGGCGTGACGCGGCTGCTTTTTTCCGGCTACTATGGCTACGGCAACGCCGGGGATGAGGCCGTGCTGGCCGGGCTGGTCGGTGCGTTCCGGTCGCTCGACCCCGAAGGCGGTTGGGAGATGACCGCGCTTTCGGGCGACCCGGCGGGGACGCGGGCGGCGCACGGCATCGGGGCCGTGGGCCGCTACAAGCCATCCGCCCTGCTGCCCGCGCTGGCCCGGACGGACATCCTCTTGTCCGGCGGCGGCAGCCTGCTCCAGGACGTCACCTCGGCCCACGGCATTTTCTACTACCTGGCCGTGGTCCGCCTGGCCCAGATGCTGGGCAAGAAGACCATGTTCATCGCCCAGGGTATCGGCCCCCTGCTTCGGCCCCGCTCGCGCCGCCTGGTCCGGGCCGTCGCCCAGAAGCTGGACGCCGTGACCGTGCGCGATGAGGAGTCGGCCCGGCTGCTGCGCGAGATCGGCGTCTCGCGTCCTCCCCTAGAGGTGACGGCGGACCCCGCCCTGCTGCTCGGCCCCGACCCCCTGCCCCACCGGGACAGGGCTTCCGATGCGTTCGGCGTCGCCCTGCGCCCGTGGCACGGACAGGAGGGCCTGGCCGGCCACGTCGCCGACGCCTGCCTACCGGTCCTGAGCGGGCGGCGGGCGCTGCTGCTCCCGATGCAGCCCGAGGCCGACAAAGCGGCTGCGGAACAATTTGGCCGCAAATGGCATCAAGGGAATGAACCGGGCAACCGCGTGACTTTGTGCCAGGCCGGGCGGGGGCTGATGCCGTTGCTCGTGAACGTCCAGAGCTGCGGGATGATGATTGGGATGCGCCTGCACGCCCTGATCCTCGCGGCGGCCTGCGGCGTCCCGTCCGTCGCGCTGTCTTATGATCCGAAAGTCGACGCCTTCATGCAGATGTCCGGCCAGGGCGACGCCGTGTACGACCTGCGCCGGCCCGACCCGGACCGGCTGACGGCCCTGTTCGCGCGGGTCTGGGCCGAGCGCGCCGCGCGGGGCGCGGCGCTAGAGCTGACCCTGCCCAGCCTGCGCGCGCGGGCGCGGCGCAATGCCGAGCGCGCCCAGGAGATCGTCGGGCGGGCTTGAGGCTCTGCGCGCCCTTGGGACTGAATTCCCCAGCTTCAGCGGGGCAAGCCCCGCCGTTCAGGGCGGGGTTTATCGCCCCGCATACCGCCGCCCCGTTACCTGAAAGGACTTTTTCCCATGTCCCCTGACTCAAAGAAGACTGCGACGAAAACACCGACCGTTGATCCCACGCCCCGCGCGACGCTCGCGCGCCGCCGCGCGCCGTTTCTGCTGCTGGGCGCGGCGGGCGTGGCCCTGTTCGCCGGGTGCGGCGGCGGGGGCGGCAACGGCAACAACGGCAGCGCGACGGGCACGACCGGCATCATCGGGGTCACGCCGGGCAACACCGGCGTGGTCGGGACCACCGGGGGGACGGGCGTGACCTTGGGCAACGCCTCGGTCATCGGCAAGGTCACCGACTCGCAGGGGCAGGGCCAGCCGGGCGTCAGCGTCATCGTCAGCGGCGGCGGCATCGGCGCGACCTCGCTGTCTCAGGGCGGCTACCGACTCGACGGGCTGAACGGCGGGGCGATCTACACCCTGAGCGCGGCGGTGACGAACGCGGGCATCTCCTACACCGGCAGCACCCAGGTCATCACCCAGTCCAACTCCCTGGTCTCCAACGCCAACATCATCCTCTCCGATTCGACCCAGCAGGCCGCCGTGGCGGGCATCGTCACCAACACCGGCGGGCAGCCCGTGGCCGGCGTCCGCGTCTTCCTGGCCCTGCCCGTCCCCGGCTCCTCCGCCAGCGGCGGCAACTACTCGTCCTTGCTCGCCGTCACCGACGCCAACGGCCACTACGTCATCAACAACGTGCCCGTCGCCGCATCCTCGGGCATCGTCGTCGCCGCCTCGGCACCCAATTTCGCGAACGCAACGGGCACACTGCCCACGCTCCAGCCCGGCGGCGTCTACAACCAGAACTTCACGCTGGCCGCCTCGACGACCCAGAACGTCAACACGCCTTCCATCTTCGCCGTGCTGTCCTCGACCGAGCCGGTGAACGCCTACGGCGGCAGCGCGCGTCAGGGCCACGCCGCCCCGTCGGGGTCGGTCTACGAGGCCATCCGCCGCCAGGTCTCGCCCGCCTGGGCGCGGCTGGCCGGCAAGCGCGGGACCGTCGGCAAGCGCCGCATCGCCCACCTGGGCGCGCTGGGCTATGCAGTCGAGACGGACATCGGCTTCGACAACCCCACCCAGCCCGGCAGCGTCCTGAACGAGACGGTATACCGGACGCAGGGGACGGCCAGCCCGGTTGATAAGACCGTCAATGCCGACTTTTACGACAACCTCGCGGACCCGCTGGCGAGCTACTTCACCGACCTGTCGTTCCCCGACAGCACAGTCAACCCGACATCCGCCAACGTCCAGTACAACTACGCCCTGACCGCCACCAACACCGACGGCAGCGAGTCGCTGCTGTCTCAGGTCTTCTCGGTCGTCCCCCTGCCGCCGCTGACGCTGACCCAGCCGACGCCCGGCCAGTCGTCTTCGGGCACCCCGACGATCAGTTGGACCCAGGTGACGGGCGTGACCAGCTACTTCGTCTACATCTACGACCAGTTCCCGACCATCGGCAGCACCCAGGTCTTTAAAGCAGAAGCGATCCCGGCTAGCAACAACAGCATCACGCTTAACGGCCCTAACTCCTTGCGCGGCGGCGGGGTCAACTACTACGCCGTTGTTGTGGGCGTGGCGGACCAGACGGAGAGCACGAACCCGACAACGGGCCAGCCGGTGAAGGTGCCGAACGCCGTGTTCACCTTCAGCCCGATCACCCGCTTCATCGTGCCGTAGGGGGAGAGGGGGAGAGGAAGCACCTCCTCGCCGCCCTAACGAAGCGCCCCTGGACTGCCATAATCTGTTGTGGAGGCGGCAAGCGAAAGGAGCGAGTTCTATGACAGCCATGTCTGTCGCCCCGAAGACGTTGTTGGCAGTCCAGCCCCCCGTCACCCTCGGCAGCGACGAAGCACACCTCGTCAAACTGACAAAGCGGGAGATTGAAGTGCTGACGCACGTCATTCAGGGCAAGTCGAGCCGGGAAGTGGCCGAAACGCTGTTCGTCAGCAAGCGCACGGTGGACTTCCACCTGGCGAACGTTTACGACAAGCTGCACGTCAACAACCGCGTGCAGGCGTTCCGCCGCGCCACCCGTCTGGGCCTGATCCCCTACGAAGCCCAGTTCGCCGACTAGCGCGACCATCACCGCGCCGGGCAGCGACATCAAGGCCGAGGATTGAGCATACCGCCCTAGCAGCCGCAGGCAACCCACCAAACGGGCGGGAGACGCGAGTCTCCCGCCTTTTTTTGCACACTGGCCCCAGTGTGCTATACTGTCGCAAATGCGCGACCTATTTTTTGTTCCACGCTCCCTCCCGCGCCGGCCCCGGCGCGGCTTCCGCTGGCTGCTCCTGCTGCCGCTCCTGCCCGCCCTGGCCGGGTGCGGGTCCCAGGTCGGCAAGCAGATCGAGGTGCAGCAGACCCTGGCCGAGGCCTTCCGCCACGCCCAGGTGGACGCCGACGACAAACAGGCGCGGCAGTGGGTGGACCGGGCGGTCGCGCTGACCCCGAACGACCCGGCCGTCTATTTCGGCACCGCCCTGCCCGGCGACACGAACGCCACGCCGGGCATCGACGTGGCCCAGGTGTTCGGCGGGGTCGGCGACGACCCCGCCCTGGCCGACTACATGGCGCGGGCGACCCAGAAGTTCCCGGACGACTACCGAGGCTACCAGCTCCTGAGCGACGCGCAGGGCCGCCTGGGGCGCGAGGGGGAGCGGCGGGCGACGGCGGCCAAGCTGATCACGGTCCTGTCCAAGCGGCTCCACGCGCCGGGCGTGACCGGCATCCAGGACCTGACGCTGGCGCTGGCCCAGGCCCGGATCGACTCGGGCGATCTTGCGGGCGGTTTTGCGGACTATCAGAAGGCCATCCAGGCCTATCCGACTCAGCCAACGCCCGCCAACAACCTGGCCTACGCCTACGCCGTCGCCAACACGAATCTCCCCCAGGCGCTGACGCTGGCCCAGTCCGCGGTGGCCCTGGCCCGCAAGCAGGAGCAGGACGACGAAAGCGCGGCGACGTTCCTGGACACCCTGGGCTGGGTGCAGTACCGGCTGGGCAAGTACGCCGACGCGCAGCAGAACCTCCAGGACGCCGTCGCCGCCCTGCCCCGCCTGCCCGAGGTGCGCTACCACCTGGGGATGGTCTACGCCGCCGAGGGCAAGACCGACGCCGCCCGCGCCGAGCTGGGCCACGCCGTCCTGCTGTCCAGCGGCTACGCCGCCGCCAAGCAGGCCCTGGACCGCCTGCCCAAGCCTGTGCCCTCGTGACGCCGTGTTCCCGGTGTGTTCCTACGTCTTTCATCTTGGGCGGTTAAGGTGAACGACCGGCAGGCGTGGAACAAACCCGCCCCCCGATGCGTTCTATTTGTAAGCCCACACCAACGCCCATGTCGGCGTCCGAACCTCATCCAGAGAGTAGTACCAACCATGCACGTCCCCACCCTGCTCGCCCGCGGCGCGGTGCCCGCTCTGCTGGCCGCCTCGCTGTTTTCCTGGCTCGCCCTCCCCGCCGTGGCCGCGCCCGCCGTGCGCCGGCTGGAGGGTCACGTGCCGCAGGAGGCGGTCGCGCGGGCCGTGCGGGCGGGCCGCGTTGCGTCCACCGAGACGGTCCCGCTGGCCCTGACCCTGCCGCTGCGCGATGAGGCTGGGTTGGACCTGCTTCTGACGCGGCTGCGGACGCCGGGGGACCCCGAGTTCGGGCACTTCCTGACGCCGGACCAGTTCGCCGCCCGGTTCGCCCCGACCGAGGCCGACTACGCCGCCGTGGCCGCGTTCGCCCGCGCCCAGGGCTTGACGGTGACGGGCACACACCCCAACCGGCTGCTGCTGGACGTGGCGGGGCCGGCCTCGCGGGTCGAAGCCGCCTTCGGCGTCCGCCTGCTCGGCTACCGCACACCATCGGGCCGGCTCTTCCGCGCCCCCGACGCCGACCCGGTCGTGCCGGGTGCGCTGGCCGGGAAGCTGGCCGGCGTCGTGGGCTTGGATACCGCCGTCCTCCGCCGGCCGCATCTACGCAAAGAGGCCCTCCGTGCGGCCGGCATCGGGTCGGGTCCGCGCGGCGGGCTGACGCCCGCGAACATCAAGACCGCCTACGGCCTGGGCAACGTGGGGACAACCGGGGCGGGCCAAAGCATCGCCCTGTTCGAGCTGGACGGCTACACCCCCGGCGACATCACCGCCTACGAGAACTACTTCGGCATCCCCCAGGTGCCGCTCCAGAACGTGTATGTAGACGGCGCGGGAGGGGCGGCAGGCAGCTCGGCGGACGAGGTCACGCTGGACATCGAGATGGCCCTCGCTCTGGCCCCCGGCCTCAGCCGGGTGCTGGTCTATGAGACGCCCAACAGTGTCAGCAGCGACGCCTACATCCTGGACGGCTACAATCGGATCGCCACCGATGACGCCGCGCAGCAGGTCAGCACGTCCTGGGGCGGGCCGGAGAACAGCACGGCGGCGGCCACGCTCAACTCCGAGAACCGCATATTCAAGCAGATGGCCGCGCAGGGTCAGAGCATCGTCTCCGCGTCGGGCGACAACGGTGCCTACGACGACGGCGGCACACTCAGCGTGGACGACCCCGCCTCGCAGCCCTACGTCACCGGCATCGGCGGCACCACGCTGACGACGCAGTATGCCGGCGGCCCGTACAGCGCGGAGCGCGTCTGGTCAGACCCCACCGACACCAGCTTCAGCCCTCACGGGTCCGGCGGCGGCGGCGGCGTGAGCGGCTACTGGGGCGTCCCCGATGGGGCGGGCGTGACGGGCTACCCCAGCTATCAGAAGAACCTGCGCCCGATCCAGAGTGGCCGGGCCGTTCCCGACGTCTCGCTCGCCTCCGACCCCCAGAACTCCGGCTACGCCATCTACTTCGGCGGCGGCTGGGTGGTTTACGGCGGCACGTCGTGCGCCGCGCCGCTGTGGGCGGGCATCACCGCCCTGGTCAACGCGCAGCGGGCCGCGCAGAGCCTCGGCCCCATCGGCTTCCTGAACCCACCGATCTACCAACTCGCCCAGGGCGCGCGCGCCCAGTCCGATTTCCATGACACCACGACGGGCGACAACCTTTACTACGGTGCCGGCGCGGGCTTCGACGATGCCACCGGGTGGGGCACACCGATTCTGAGCGGCCTGATCCCCGACCTCGTCGCCTACGGCCAGGCCGTCTCCCCCGCCCCTTCCGCCGCCGACACGCGTGTGCTGTGGGACAACGCGAGCGGGCAGGCGTCCCTCTGGGACTACAGCACCAGCGGCGGCGCGTACACCCACAACGAGTACGGCCCCTATCCCGGCTGGACCGCTCAGGCCATCGCCGACGGGACCGACGGCAAAACGCGTGTGCTGTGGGACAACGCCAACGGCCAGATGTCCCTGTGGAGCCTCGACAACACCGCCGCGACTTTCACCCAGTTCACCTTCGGGCCGTACAACGGCTGGTCCGCCAGAGCCGTCAGCGCCGGGCTGAACACCACGCACATCCTGTGGAACAACACGAATGGGCAGGCATCGATCTGGAACTACAGCACGGCGGGCGGCACGTACACCCAGAACACCTACGGCCCCTATCCCGGCTGGACCGCTCAGGCCATCGCCGACGGACCCGACGGCAAGACGCGCGTGCTGTGGGACAACGCCAACGGCCAGATGTCCCTGTGGAGCCTCGACAACACCGCCGCGACTTTCACCCAGTTCACCTTCGGGCCGTATCCCGGCTGGACCGCCAATGCCGTCAGCGTCAGCGTCGGGCCGAACGTCACCCACGTCCTGTGGAACAACACGAATGGGCAGGCATCGATCTGGAACTACAGCACGGCGGGCGGCACGTTCACGCAGAGCGCCTACGGGCCGTACCCCGGCTGGGCCGCCAAAGCGGTCTCCGACGGCCCCGACGGACGGACGCGCGTCCTGTGGGACAATACGGACGGTCGGATGTCCCTGTGGAGCCTGGACAACAGCGCCGCCGCCTTCACCCAGAACACCTTCGGACCCTTTAGTGGGTGGACTGCGGTGAGCGTGTCTTCCGGGTACTGACGCAGCCGCTGGGACTGGGCCGCCGGCGATTCACGCTGGCGGCCCTTTTTCTTGACAGCCCGCAGAAACCGCTGTATAATGCCTCAGCCTTATCAGTCCGGCTCTCAGTGCTCGGAGAAACCAATGAAGCTCAGAATCTCCCCGGCCCCCAATCATGGGCGGACACTTTCTGCGCTGTTTAGAAGCCTCCAAGCGTTCTCGACACATCAGACTCTCATGCACACATGCCCGCCGATGCCCAGGCGCATCTCGTCGCTCGCGCTCCTCCTGGCCGCCCTCGCCGTGTCCTTGACGTCCGCGCCTCGGGCACGGGCGTATGAGACCGACGTCCAGGCGCGCGACCCGTCCACGGTCGTCCACAAGGACGGCACGTACTGGGTCTACGGCACCGGCGTGGGCGTCGGCCAGTTCTCGTCGCCCGACCGCGTCCACTGGAAGTTCCGGGGGCCGGTCTTCCCGGCCGCGCCCGCCTGGGTCGCGTCTGCGGTTCCAGGCAACAAGAACAACATCGCCTGGGCACCCGACATCCGTAAGTTCGGCGGCACGTACTTTTTGTACTACTGCTACTCCACCATCGGCAGCAAGGTCTCGGGCATCGGCGTGGCGACCAGCACGACCCTGGACCCGAAAAGCTGGACCGACCGGGGCGTCGTCGTCCGCACCGGGGCGGGCACGGACTTCAACGCCCTGGACCCCTGCATCTTTGAGGACGCCGAGGGCCGGCCCTGGCTCTCGTTCGGGTCGTACTTCAGCGGCATCAAGCTGGCGCAGATCGACCCGCAGACCGGCAAGCGCGCCGCGAACGGCCCGCTCTACGCCATCGCCACCCGGCCCGACATGCCGGGCAACGCCATCGAGGCGTCCGCCGTCACCTACCGGGGCGGCTACTACTACCTGTTCGTGGACTGGGGTTCGAGCGTGGCGGGTGCCCGGAGCACGTACAACATCCGCATGGGCCGCTCCCGAGCCGTCACCGGCCCCTATCTAGACAAACAAGGCAAGGGCATGGCGCAGGGCGGCGGGACGCTGTTCCTGGGCGCGGTCTTCGACAACGGCTCAGGGCGGCCCCCGGACGACGAGGTCGGCCCCGGCCACTTCGGACGGCTGACCGATGCGGACGGCGACTGGGTCAGCACCCACTACGAGTGGGCGCGCGACAAAGGCGGTGCGACGACCGTGAACATCAACCGCCTAGCCTGGGACAGCGACGGATGGCCGCGCGCCGTGCTGGACCCCGGCCCCTACAAGGTCGTTTCGGCACTGGCGACCCACGATCTGCTCTCGGTCAAAGGGGAAGTCGCCCCGGCGGCCGCCCTCCAGACCTGGTACGACGCCGGCCTGCCGGGCCAGCGGTGGACGCTGGCCTATCGGGGCGACGGCGACTACACGCTCCTGGTAGAGGGACCCACCGGGGGGGGCCTGGCCCTGACCGTGGCCGACGGCCCGGCCCGGCCCGGTGCCAAAGTTATCCTCGCCCCCGATACGGGCCGGGCCGGGCAGCGCTGGCACGTGCAGCAGGGCGACGACGGCACTTACATGCTCTTCCCCCGGAGCGGGGCGGGGGCGGTCGCGCTGGACATCAGCGGCAACAGCCCGAACGACGGGGCCGCGATGGAGCAGTGGACGGCGAACGGCGTGGACTGCCAGCGCTGGTCGTTCCGGGTGCGTTGAGCGCCCCTGTTGCTTTTCCTTGCGCCGGGCGGGTATACTGCACTCCGTCCTATTTTTTGACACAGCCCGCGCTTTTGCCAGACACCGCCGAATTCCCGAGGAGCCGTCCCGCACCATGCCCAACATCAAGTCCGTCATCAAAGACGTCAAGCGCTCGCGCCAGCGCCAGCTTCACAACCAGGCCACCAAGTCGCAGATCAAAACCTACATAAAGAAGTCCCGCGCGCTGATCGCCACCGAGGCCGCCAAGCCCGAGGAGGTTTCGGCCAGCGTGTCCAAGACCGTCAGCGTCATCGACAAAGCCTGGAAGCGCGGCATCATCCACAAGAACGCCGCCGCCCGCCGCAAGTCCCGCCTGATGAAGCGCGCCGCGCTGACCGTCGCGGCCCCCGCCGGCTAGGACCTCTGGAGACGCGAAGAGCAGGGCGCGGCTTGCCGTGCCCTTTTCTTTCGCCCGCCTGTTACGCCACGGGGAAGCGCGCCCACCCGCACATCGCCGCGGTCTCCGCCGCGGCGGGGTACTCGAAGCCGAGCCGGTCCGCCAGGCGGCGGCCCAGAACCGCCATCTCGAATGTTGGGTCGGCTCTGGACCAATCTAGCACACAAGGAGACTGGTCTCTGGACAAAAACATTGACGGTAGCTACAAGACGACGTATCCGGCCTCTGCACCGGTTGGAACGACTACCACGAAGCTACCCCAATGGACTAACTACTATACGAGCCTGCACCTCAATTGCAACAACTAAGGGAGAGCGAAATGAGAAACAGACTCATTACCTTGATTAACGTTGGCCTCATGTTCTCAGTCGCGGCCCATGCACATTCAAGACCGTCAATTGGCTTAACCGGAAAACTAGCCTTAAAGGCGACCGCACCCGTGGTTGATGGCTATAAGGTGATAGTCGCAACCGACAAAAAGGTTTATATGGCTGGCGAGAAAGTTAACCTGACCCTCACCATCAAAAACATGGCGCGGGATCAAGTCAACCTGGGTTTTGGGGGTGATTTTGGCAATTTTGAGGTTAATGTTTTGGGGCCTGATGGTGAAAAAGTAAAATACACGCCATACGGGCGTGAAGTATTCAATGCTATCCAGGGCGGGTCTAATTCTGTTCAAACTCTAAATCAAGGATCAGAGCGATATGTAAAGGTAGACATTAACCACTAAGTAATTGTTCTAAAATGTGTTAGACTATAAGCATCATGCCTAAAGTCACGATTGTTACACTCACTGCCGAGGAGCGATCCGCCCTGGAAAAAGCGTCCAAGTATGGCACCACGCCTAGTTTTCGCCTGCGTTGCCATGCTGTTCTGCTCAAAACTGAGAAGCGTACCTCACTTGCTGTTGCTCAACAACTCGGTTGCTGCGAAATGTCGGTCAACGATTGGCTCAAACGCTACCAACAGCAAGGGCTGGCGGGCCTTAAAGTTCAGAAGGGACGCGGACGCAAAGCCATTCTGCAAGCAGATACCGATCTTGCCGCTGTGCGCCAAGCCGTGCAGGGCAGCCGTCAGCGCCTTTCGCTTGCCAAAGCCGAACTCGAACAAGAACTGGGCAAGCAGTTTGGAATGCTTGCGTTGAAGCGGTTCCTGAAAAAAACTGTTGCCGTTACAAGCGAATACGACGAAGCGTAAAGCACACGCCCAATGCCGATGTCTCTGCCCTCAAGCGCGAAGCCCTGGCCGAGTTTGAAGCCTTGTCTGAGCAAAGACACATTGATCTGCTGTACGGCGACGAAAGCCGTGTGTCTTTGCTGCCCTGCATTCCTTACGGCTGGCAGTTTGCCGATGAGCAGGTCGCCATGCCTAGCGAGCGGGGCGGCGGCATCAACTGCTTCGCCTTGCTGTCCAGGCAGAACCAGTGCCAGACACACTGCACACAGGGCAAAGTCACTGCGGCCTGGATCAGCGAGCGTCTGGACACGCTCTCGTTGTCTGTGCGCCGCCTGACGGTAGTGGTTCTGGACAATGCGACGGTTCACACAAAAGCCGTCAAAGACCGAGGTCACGTTTGGCGGGAACGTGGGCTGTTCGTCTGGTTTTTGCCGACGTATTCGCCGCACCTGAACATCGCCGAGAGGCTCTGGCGCAAGCTGAAATACGAGTGGCTGCGGCCCGAAGATTATGCCGACCTAGAGACGTTGCGCCTGGCGGTTTGGATGGCACTAAAAGCCGTCGGCAGCACACTGAAGATCAACTTCTCGCTGTTCAAGAACAGCGGCGAGAACAGCCTAATCTAATTTAGAGCAACTACTTACTATGATATGTCTCAACCTGGTAGATACAAAATTACCTTTTATCGGCGTTTGCCGAAAAGAGGAAAGTCTGACCAGTACGTTACCGTATCGTCTAATCTAGTGGTCGTCACAATCGGTTTAATCGAGCCGAGACACGCCTCACCTCTTCATGCAAATCTAGGCAAGAGTCGTCTGGCTCCTATTCAGGAGGGCTGACTAGTCTATATTGGGACTTAGTGGCGGAGATAGCCCTTTTATGCCCTTTGCCGGTGCTGTGCAGGTGTTACAGGTATCCACTATTCTACAAAATCCTACGGCCACTACTTGACGGCAACGGCAGATACTTGTTCCTGTTGCAATAGAAGTGGTAAACAACCCTAGAATCTACTGTGCCCGGCCTTCATCACTTGAAGGCCGGGCATCTGTGTCTCAGGCGTCGCGTTCCACTACGGAGAAGGTGCAAACACCGTCTGATACTTTACAGGATGCGCCCTGCTCGCTTTTTGTAAAAGTGACTGAACGCCCAGCCCCCTGAATGGGAGTCGGGCGTTCAATTGCCTAATCAGGTCGCGATTATGGCGGCATCATCAACCGGCCAGTGGCAGACGCTGTTGCTAACTATACAGCGTATCGTCATCCCAAAGGTCCCGTGCCAGTGCGGCCAGCAGCGGGCGCTGGGGCAGATCGGGCAGCGCGTCTAAGTCGAGGTCGCTCATGGTGTTTTCCCTTGTCCCAACGTTCGCCGGCCCCGCCCGGAATCCTGCCTGGGGCAGGAGAACGAGCGCGCCCCGGTGAAGTCTCTGGGGTACTATCGGTGGAGGATGGGGGACTATGCTCAAGCAGTCTTTTTCCTGGTGGTGCTTCGCAGGCAAGGGCGTCGAGGACGCTGCCCTGCTGCGGCGGGCGCGCGAGATCGGCTACGGGGCCGCCGAGCTGATGCCGGCCGCCCTGTTCGGGCGGGCGGCGGACAGCGGGCTGGTCATTGCCTCGCATGGCGCGCACGAGTCGATCTCGCAGGGCCTGAACGACCCGCGTGAGCACGACCGCATCGAGCGGGAGATACAGGGCAGCCTCGCTCTAGCCGTCGCCCATCAGATCCCCCAGCTCATCGTCTTCAGCGGCAGCCGGCGCGATGGGCTGACAGACAGGGAAGGCGCGGAGAACGCGGCGCGGATACTCAGCCGGGTCGCCCAAGCGGCGGAGCAGGCCGGCGTGACTCTGATTTTAGAGCTGCTGAACAGCAAGGTCGATCACCCAGGCTACCAGGCCGACCGCACCGCCTGGGGCGTGAACGTCTGCGCGCGAGTCGGCTCCCCGCGCGTCAAGCTGCTCTACGACATCTACCATATGCAGGTCATGGAGGGCGACGTCATCGCCACGATCCGGGAGAGCGCCGCGCACATCGCCCACTACCACACCGCCGGGGTCCCCGGCCGGCATGATCTGGACGACAGCCAGGAGCTTTTCTACCCGGCCATCCTGCGCGCCATCGCGGCCACCGGCTACACGGGCTATGTCGGCCACGAGTTCATCCCGAAGGGCGACCCCGTGCAGGCCCTCGAGGCGGCCTATCGACTCTGCGACGTTTAGATCTGCGACGTTTAAAGGGGAACGAACGCCATGACACAAAAAGAAGCGCGCCCCGCCGACCCCGATCAGGGTTTGGAGCGGACCAGCTTCCAGACCAGCGCCCCGTGGGACCCGGCCTTGCAGCTCGGCTCTGACGTGGCGATGTGCTACGGGATCGGCCCCGACCTCGCCGACCGCATCGCGGGGTGGAAGGCGCAGGGGTATCGCGCCCACATCATGACCGGCGTCTCGTGGGGCGAGTACCAGGATTACCTGTATGGCCGCTTTGACGGCGTCAACCACGAGGACGAGGCGCAGACCGAGCGCAGCGGACACAAGATCTCCCACGGCGGCGACGTGTATTATATGTCGCCCGGCGAGAGCTACGGCAAGTTCCTCTGCCTGGGCGTCAAGGACGCGCTCGACGCCGGGGCCGAGGGCATCCACCTGGAGGAGCCGGAGTTCTGGGTGCGCGCGGGTTGGAGCCAGGGCTTCCGGCGCGAGTGGAAGGCCTTTTACGGCGAGGACTGGGTCGCCCCGGATTCTTCACCCGACGCCCAGTACCGGGCGTCCCAGCTCAAATATCACCTTTATCAACGGGCGCTGACCCAGGTGTTTGACTTCGTCAAAGCCTACAACCAGGAGCACGGGACAAGCGCCCGGTGCTACGTGCCGACGCACAGCCTGATCAACTACGCCCATTGGGGGATCGTCAGCCCCGAGTCCAGCCTGCTGAAAGTCGGCGCGGACGGGTTCATCGCCCAGGTGTGGACCGGCACGGCCCGCGAGCCGAACGTCTACGAGGGCATCAAAAAGCAGCGCACCTTCGAGACCGCCTTTTTAGAGTATGGCGCGATGATGAACGTCGTGCGCGCCAGCGGCAGGGCAGTCTGGTTCCTGAACGACCCCATCGAAGACAACCCGGACTACTCGTGGCGCGACTACCGGGCGAACTGGGAAAGCACACTAATGGCCTCGCTGCTGTGGCCGCAGGTGTGGCGCTTCGAGGTCATGCCCTGGCCGGAGCGCATTTTTCATGGCCGCTACCCCACCCTCGACCGCGCGGAGCGCACGGCGGGCGAGCCGGTCCCCAAAGAGCCGCTGCCCACGGCCTACGGCACCGAGCTGATGACGGTCATCAACGCCCTCAACGACATGCAGCAGCCCGAGACGCGGTGGGAGTGCGGGACGCGCGGGGTGGGCGTGGTCGTCGCCGACACGATGATGTTCCAGCGCGGCGGGCCGTCGCCGTCCGACCCGAACCTAGGGTCGTTCTACGGCCTGGCGATGCCGCTGCTCAAGCGCGGCCTGCCGGTCGAGCCGGTGCAGATGGAGAACGCGGGCCTGCCCGGCGCGCTCCAGCCGTTCAAAGTCCTCCTGATGACCTACGAGGGCATGAAGCCGCCCGCCGCCGAGGACAGCGCCGCCCTGGCGGACTGGGTCAAGGCCGGCGGCGTCCTGGTATTCGTGGACGACGACAAGGACCCCTTCAACCAGGTCCGCGCCTGGTGGAACACAGACCCACATCACTACGCGACGCCGCGCGAGGCCTTCTTCGCCCAGATGGGGCTTGATGCCAAAGCCGCCACGGGAACGCATCAGATCGGCGCGGGGACTTTGGTCTATGACGGTGCCGGCCCCGCCGCCCTGACCTATCGCCCTGACGGTGCCGACTATATTCGGGACCTGGTCCAACAGGCCTGCCGGGCGGCGCAGCTTCCGTACCGGGAGACAAACTTTCTTTCCCTGCGTCGCGGGCCGTATGTGGTCGCCGCCGGCCTGGACGAGTCGCTGCCGGACGCGCCGCACACGCTGACGGGCCAGTTCATCGATCTTTTCGACGCCGGGCTGCCGATCGTGAACTCCGTCTCGCTGACGCCGGGCAGCCGCCGCTTGCTGCTGGACCTGGACCGGGCGGGGGACGCCGTCATTCTGGCGGCGGCCTGCAAGACGCGCGGGGCCGCGAGCCTGCCCGGCGGGGGCTTCCGGTTCCACAGCGCCGGGCCGGACGGGACCGAGGCCGCCGTGCGTCTGCACCTCCCCGCCGCGCCGCAGGCGGTCACGCTGGACGACCGACCGCTGCCGCCGGGCGCACGGGAGTGGGACGCGGCCACGCGCACCTTGCTGCTGCGGTTTCCCAACGCCGCATCCGGGCAGTGGGTCACGCTGCGCTAGAAACAAATCCGAACAAATCCGAACAAACACGAAAGGCATGCCATTGAAGGCTTCTTCTTATCTCTGCCTCCTCCCGCTCGGCCTGTCCCTGCTCGCCGCCCGACCCGCGCGGGCCGATGACAACATCTTCCCGCCCGCGCCCGCCGCCGCTTCCGCCGTCCGCTTCGACGGGCGCGGGTTTATGATCAACGGCAAGCGGACGTTCATCGCGTCCGGCGGCATGGAGTACGCGCGCATCCCCCACGCGCTGTGGCGCGACCGGCTGCTGCGCCTGAAGCGGGCCGGGCTGAATGCGGTCGAAGTCTACACCTTCTGGAACGTCCACGAGCCGCAGGAGGGGCGATTCAACTTCAGCGGCGACGCCGACCTGGGCGCTTTCCTGAAGCTCGCCCACGCGCTGGGGCTGTACGCCATCGTCCGCGTCGGCCCCTACTACTGCGCCGAATGGGACAGCGGCGGCTACCCGGTCTGGCTGCGCTTCAAGCCCGGCGTACAGGTCCGCCAGGACAACCCCGCGTTCGAGGCCGCCGTCGACAGGTTCTGGGGCCGGCTGATCCCCGTCGTCGCCGCCAACCAGATCAACCGGGGCGGGTCGGTCATCCTGGTGCAGCTGGAGAACGAGCACCCGCAGGGCTGGGGCCGGGACATGCCTAACGCCTACTTCACGCACCTGCGCGACAAGGCCGTCGCGCTGGGCCTGCAAGTGCCCTACTTCTTCAGCGGCCTGCACCACGGCGGCGACCCCGCCGGGGACCACCCCTGGAGCAGCGCGGGCCGGACGTCGCCCTGGTTCACGACCGAATTCTGGTCTGTCTGGTACGACAAGTATGGCGAGACGCAGGCCGACATGGACTTCGACCGGCGGACGTGGAAGATACTCGCCTACGGCGGCAACGGCTACAACTATTATATGTTCCACGGCGGCTCGAACTTCGGCTACACCAACGACGACGAGGACGCCGCGAGCTACGACTACGGTGCCGCAGTCGGCCAGGCCGGCGACCTGCGCCCGCTGTATGCCCGCTTCAAGCGCGCCGCCCTGTTCGCCCGGTCGTTTGCCCCCGTCCTGGAGGACGGCGACGACGCGACGGATGCCTACAAAGCCGCCCCGACCGGTGCGGGCGTTCAAGTCACGGCCCGCAAGTCGCCCGCCGGGACGCTCTTGTTTCTGGACAACAACGGCGGCCAGGCCGTCAAGACGCAGATCAAGGACGCAGACGGGGCGCTGTTCCCGTCTGCGGGGCCGCTGACCGTCCCGCCCGGCCAGATGCAGCCGATTGTCGAAGACTACGCACTGCTGCCGGGCGTCACGCTGACGCGATCCACGCCCCTGCTGGGCATCCTGCCGCAGGGCGCGATAACGACATTGGTGGCCTACGGCCGGCCCGGTGACCCGGTCGAGATGCGCTTCCGCCTCCTCGCCCCGGCAACGCCCGTGGAGACTGCCCCCGGCCTGCGCCTGGACGGGCGGGCGGTCACGCTGCTGACCGGGGCGCATGACCGCCCCCAGGCTGTCTCGTTCCGAGCGGGGGCGCAGACGGTCCGCATCCTCATAGTTACCAGCGACTTGTCCGAGCGCACCTGGTTCGTGGACGACAGCGTCGTCGTCGGGCCGGAGTATGTTGGCGACATGGCGGCATCAAGCGGGCATTTGCGGCTGACGGCGGAGATGACCGCAGACAGGCCCATAAACAGCCCACAGGAGGCGCTGGTATACGGGCCGGAGGCGCATCCCCGGCACCTCGTCCGCGTCGACGCCCCCGCGCCCATGCCCGCCGCGCCCGCGCTGGGCGGCTGGCAGAGGCTGCCCGGCGATTCGGAAGCGCGGCCCGCGTTCGCCGATGCGGGATGGACGGCCTCACCCGACCCGCTCCAGATGGGTACGGACGGCGACACCGGCGCTTACGCCTGGTATCGGACGACAGCGACCGTGCCGCAGGCGGGCACCTACACGCTGGCCTTGACCGGCGGGGGCGACCGGGTGGCGGTCTTCGCGGGTGGGCGGTACGTGGCCGGTGGCCCCCTCAGACAGCCGCTGGCGCTGACGCTGCCGGCGGGGCGAGTCCCCCTGGCGATCCTGGCCGCGCACGACGGCCGGTCCAAGCTGTTCGGCTACCTGGGGTCGCTCGCTCAGGCCGATCCCAAGGGCCTGGTCGGGCCGGTGAGTCTGGAGAAAGGCGCGCGCGGCGGCCAGCCGATTACCACCTGGCGATTCCGGCGCGACGACACGCCGGACCGGGCACACCCGCCGGCCGACACGACCGGCGCGGGCTGGTCGGACATGACCACGGGGCCGGAGTCGTTCGACAAACAGCGCGGCTTCGCCTGGTATGTCACCGCGCTGCCGGCGCTGACCGGCGCGCACCGGCGGCTGCGCTTCGAGAACGTGGACGACAACGCGGCGGTGTACCTGAACGGCAGGCGAGTCGGCGGGCACGAGGGCTGGGGCATCCCGTTCGGCGTCTCGCTGGACGCGGCCTGGTCCCCCACCGGCCCGAACGTGCTGGCCGTGCTGGTCGAGAACACCGACGGCGGCGGCGGCATCCAGGGGGCGGTCAATCTGGAAACGGCGGCGGCGGGCGATGAGATCGCCCTGCGCGGCTGGAAGATGCGCGGCGGCCTGGACTTCCCGGCCGCGGGTGCGGCCTGGGGCGCGCTGCCTTCGAGTCCTGCCGCCGGCGCACCGGCCTTCTACCGGGCGGCGTTCACGGCGGCCCCACCCGGCGAGACCGGCCCGCACCCGATCCTGCGGCTCGTGCCGACGGGCCTGTCCCACGGCTTCGTGTGGCTGAACGGCCATAACCTGGGCCGCTACCCGGACAAGGTCCCCGCGCCGGGCCTATACCTGCCCGAACCCTGGCTGCGCGCGGGCCGCAACGAGGTAGTCATCTTCGACGAGGAAGGTCATGGTCCCTCTCAGGTCGCGCTGGTCGTGGAGCAGGCCGCTTCGCGCACCACCGTCGTGCTGGGGGACTGAGACTTGGGAGACTTGTGGCACACGCCGGAGGGCGCTACTGATCCCCTGCCAGCCAGCGATCGATCATCTGCCGGGACAGGCTGACGGGCGGCGGCAGGTCCGGCAAAGTGTCCCGCGTGAACCACTCCGCGTGGTCCAGCTCCACGCCGTCCACCCCGACGACCCCGCCCGCGTACTTTGCCGTGAACCCGATCATCAACTGGTGCGGGAAGGGCCAGGGCTGGCTTCCCGCATAGGCCAGGTCCGACAGCGCCAGGCCCACCTCTTCCGCCACCTCGCGCCGGACACACTCTTCCAGCGACTCGCCCGGCTCGGCGAAGCCCGCCAGGATGCTGTAGCGGGTGCCCCAGCCCGGCTTGTGGCCCAGCAAGAGGCGCGGGCCGTCGTGGACCAGGATCAGCGTCGCGGGCGTGACGTGCGGGTAGCCGACGTGGCCGCAGGCGGGGCAGCGCCGCCCCCAGTCGCCGTCCTTGGGCACCGTTCGGTCACCGCTGACCGGGCAGAAGACGCTGGTCGCCCGCCAGTGCAGCATCTGCGCGGCGTATCCGGCCAGGCCGTGCTCCGCCTCGGGGATGCGCCCGAACAGCGCGCGCAGGCCGAGCGCCTGCCAGCCTTCGGGGACAGCCGCCTCCGGGTCCACGTCGGCGGCCAGGCACGGCAGCCCGCCCAGCGTCCCCAGATAAAGCGGATCGTCGGGCGCGGGTCGGTCGGGCGCGTCCTGCTCGTCCGGGTCGCCCCGGTACAGGCCCAGCGGGCCGTCCCCCGCCGGGAGCAGGAACTCGCCCGCCCGGAGCGGCAGCCAGAGGGCGGGTCCGGGCGCGGGGGAAGCGGGCGGGTAAGCACGGACGAAGGGGGAGAGGAAAGCGGAAGAATTGCTCATGCCGCCCCTGTTCGCGGCGCGAGCGCCGTTTCCCTCTTGACATTCCCCTACAATCCTGTATAATAGAGCATCACTCACCCACAGACAGGCCCGCGCCTGCAAGGCACTAACCCAGAGAAGGAGACCGCCCCATGCCTACCCCCCGCCGGAGCCGCCACGGCTTCACGCTGATTGAGCTACTCGTCGTCATCGCTATTATCGCCATCCTCGCCGCCATCCTGTTCCCCGTGTTCCAGAAGGTCCGCGAGAACGCACGACGCGCCTCCTGCCAGTCCAACGAGAAGCAGCTCGGCCTCGCCTTCGTCCAGTATACTCAGGACGCCGACGAGAAGCTGCCCAATGGGAGTTGGGTGAGGTTTTCTGATCAACATGAGGGCGTGGGCTGGGCGGGCCAGATCTATCCGTTCGTCAAAGCGACCGGCGTCTACAAGTGCCCCGACGACAGCACCAGCATCAACGGGACTGCCACTCCGGTCTCCTACGCCTACAATGGCCTCAATACCGGGGTGGGACCGGGGCCGATGCCAGCAACGACGGCGTCGGCGCTCCTTTCGGCGACACCAACCAAAACGGGGTTGCGCTGGCACAGATCGTATCCCCAGCGACTACCATCGACGTGGTGGAAGACACGGCAACTTACGCTGATTTTTCCGTCACGTATCCCGACTTTGCCGGCCCCATCGGCTATCTGTTCTCAGGGCACACCGGCTTCGCGAACTACCTGTTCTGTGACGGCCACGTCAAGTCGCTGAGGCCGCTGGCCACTATCGACGCTTCGGCGGGTGGCTCCAACGCCGTGAACATGTGGACTCTGGACAACTCACCGTTCACTGCGGCCCGCAAGGGTGGAAACAATGACATCGCCACTGCTCAGTCGGTCCTCACGGCGTCCGCCAACAAATACAAATAGAGCGAGGCGCAGGCCTTGACACAACGAGGACAACAGAAGGGGGCAGGCCTGACGGCCTGCCCCTTTTTCTCTGCGGCGTTACTTGTTCCCCGCCGCCAGGCCCTGCCCCGTGAGGTACGTGTAACTCTCGCGGGCGGCTTGACAAGGCGGTCGCCTCGTGGTTACAATATCGGGGTGGAGCAGACTGGGCAGGGAGGATGAAGGGTGGCAAGCAACGGGGAGCGCGGCATCGTGATGCTGATCCAGGCCAACGACAAGTCCTGGGTGGACGAATGGCTGGACGGCATTCGGGATAAAAGGACGCGGGCCAGGATCGAGCGCCAGATTGACAAGCTCGGGCGCGGCCTCGGTGTCCAAAAAAATCTCAAAGACGTTTCCGAACTGAAGATAGATCTGGGACCCGGCTACCGAGTTTATTACGCCCTGTGGGATCAAAAGACGGTGGTCGTACTGATCGGCGGCGGCGATAAGTCCAGCCAGAGCAGAGACATCGCGAGCGCGCGGCAGCTCTGGATGGATTTCGAGGACTCAGGCTATCCCGCAGCCGCGTTGCGCCCCCGGAAAGAAGCGGATGTCGGCGCGCAAGAGGCCCCGGACGCCGGTGGAGGAGCACAATGAGTCAGCAATTCAAGCTTAAGTCTTTCAACGAGAGGCTTTTTGAGGATCTACGCGATCCTGAGTTCGCGGAAGCTTATCTCCAGGACGCCTGGGAGGACACCACCGAGGAGTTCCTGGTCGCCCTCCGCAAGTACATCCAGGCGAACGGCGGCATGGACAGGTGCGCGGAGAAGGCCCACGTCACGCGCGAGGCGCTTGAGCGGATGCTGTCCGAGAAGGGCAGCCCTGAGATGCGCTCCCTCCGTGCCGTCCTTCAGGCCAGCGGCATCCGCTTCTCCATCGCCGGGGACCCGGACCGCTCGCCGGAACTTACGGCGGCCTGACCACACCGCAGCGTCAGTGAAACCGCAGCGTCAGTGAAGCGCACGGCCCCGCTCCCATAGAGGAGCGGGGCTGTATGCGCTCGTCTACTCTCCTGTCTCTACTTGCTGCCCGCCGCCAGGCCCTGCCCGGTGAGGTACGTGTAGCTCTCGCGGACGGCCTGCCACATGTCCGTGTCGCACTTGTCCAGTTCGACGACCAGCCAGCGCAGCACGGACGGGTCGGCGGCGCGGATGGCCCCGGCGATGTCCACTTTGCCCGCGCCCACCGCCGTCATGGCCCCGTCCCGGTCGGCGGGGCCGTCTTTGATGTGCAGCAGGGGCAGGCGGCTCTTGTGCCGGGCGATCACCGAGGCGGGGGACACGCCTGCGGCCTCGGCCCAGTAGATGTCCAGCTCGCCCAGCGCGTCGGGAGCCGATTCGAGCAGGAAGTCGTAGACCAGGTGGCCGTCCAGCGTGGCGAACTCCCACCAGTGGTTGTGGATGGCGAAGGTCAGGCCCTCTGAGTGCGCGAGCTGGGCGGCGGCCTGAAAGCGCGCGGCGCTGCGGCGGCAGTCGTCCAGGGTCTTGAATTCGTCCGGCCCCAGGCCCGCCACCAGGCGCGTGTTGCCCAGCGTCTTCTCGGTATCGGCGATCTGCCGGATCGTGTCGGGCGTCGGCAGCCCGGTGTGGCTGCTGGAGGCGGCCAGCCCCAGGTCTTGCAGAATGTTCGCGATCTCTTTCGGGTCGTGGCCGTGCAGGCCGGCGAACTCGACCCCCCGGTAGCCGATCTCGGCGACCCGGCGCAGCGCGGCAGGGAAGTCGCCTTGAATCTCGTCGCGCACGGTGTAGAGCTGAATGGAAAGCGGCGTCATCGTTGTTTCTCCTCGGCCTTGGCAGTTCCGGGTTGTTCGGCTCGGGGCCGGGCTATTCCTGCGCGCGGCGCGGCGTTTGCCCGTCATCGACGCGGGGGAATACTGGGGACACAAACGGAGGCGACACCATGGCAGATACCGAGACGTTCAACGAGCAGACCAAGCGCAACGGAGCGGCGATCTTCGAGCTGCTGAGTGAGCTGGAAAAGCGGGACAAAGAGAACAAGGGCCACGTCCAGCCCGGCTCCGTGGCGGGGGCGGGCATGGGCGACCCACGCGGCTTCAGCGTCGTGAACGCCACGGGCAACAGCGTCGGCAAGGTCGAAGACCTGTACGTGGACCCGCACACGCGCAAGGCGCACTTCGCCCTGCTGTCGCTGGGGGACGGCTTTCTGGGGCGGGGCAACCGGCACGTCCTGGTCGGCTACGACGACCTGACAGTGACGGCGGGCAAACAAGTCATGCTCTCGCGGGCGACGGAGGGGTGAGACGGACACGAGGAAAATAGGACAAGCCCCCCCGCCCCCCTCTACAACTCGTACAGGAACTCAATCGGGGCCTGGACGTCCGGGTGCAGGCTGGCATGAACGGGGCAGGAGTGGGCGACGCGCTCCAAGACCGGGCGCATCTCGGCGGGCACACTCGCGGGCAGCCGCACCGTCAGCGGCAGACGTCCGATGCGGCGGGGCGGGGGCGTCATCTCCTTGCCGACGTGGGCTGTCATGCCCGCCAGGTCCAAGTCGTGCCGCTCGGCGTGCATGGCGACCGTGGTGAGGACGCAGGAGGCCAGGGCGGCGGCGACCAAATCGGTGGGGCTGAATGCCGAAGCGTCCCCGCCGATGTCTTTGGGGGCGTCGGTGGGGAGCGTCGCCCCCTCCTGGTGCCGCAGCGAGCACTTCTTGTTGCCGTCGTAACGCGCCTCGATCTCGACCATTAAATCCCCCTCATTTCCGTGAGTGACTGCCGTGATGCGGCGTATGCCGGGGCCGTGGGATGCCCCGGCACTTTCCTACTGGGCCGCTTCTATCGGGAACGACACCTGCGCGACGGGATGGCCGGGGCGCTCGACGGTGAGGCTGAGGTCATAGCGAGTCGCCACGGCCAGCCGGACGGGGAGGGTGTACAAGCCGTTGCCCTGCGCGCGCCCGCTGGTGCCGACGCCGGGCATCTGCGGGGCCAGCATCTGGGGCTTGGCGGTGACGTTGGCGTTGCCGATGGGGGCGCGTGTCTCGGAGTCCATCAAAGTTACCGAGAAGGTGTTGTCACCGACGTGGGCGTCCGCACCGGAAGTCAGCGTGACGACCAGCCCGTCGGCGGTCCGCGACGGCGGCGCGGCGGGGGCGGCGGGGTGTCCGCAGCCCGCGAGAGCGCCGGCCACCAGGAACGCGGCTGATAATCGGAGGCGAAGAACGGCGGGCGGCATGGCTACCCCGTGTACCCGCGCAGCAGGCCGATCACCTTGCCGATGATGGCGGCGTTGTCGGATTTTCTGAGGGGAATAGGCGCGTAGTTGGGGTTCTGCGCCTGCAATTCGATGCGGTTGCCGTGCCGGGCGAACTTCTTGACGGTCGCCTCCTCGCCCAGCCGGACGGCCACCACGTCGCCGTTCTCCGCCGTCGCCTGCGGCTGGATCACGACCAGGTCGCCGGGCAGGATGTGCGCGCCGGTCATGCTGTCGCCCTGGACGCGCAGCAGGAAACAAGGCTCCGCGCCGGCGCGCAGGAGCTGCTGGGGGACGGCGATGATGTCCTCGATGTTCTGGTTCGCCAGCAGGGGCGTCCCCGCCGCGATGGTGCCGATCAGGGGCAGGCGGCGCAGGCCGGCCTCTTCGTCGCGGGCGCGGGGTTCCAGCCGGGCCAGGATGCGGATGCCGCGCGATGTCCGGGGGCCGTTTTTGGACGAGAGGCGGTCAATGAAGCCCTTCTTCTGCAAGGCGTCGAGGTGGATGGTGACGCCCCGGAGTGATCCGATGCTCAGGCCGACCTGCATCTCGCGGATCGTCGGCGGGTAACCTTTGTCCTCGATGTGGGTGACGATGAAGTTGAAGACCTCGTGCTGCCGGTCGGTCAATCCTTTGGCCATCACCGCTTTCCCCCGCGCTTGTCCCGCTCGCGCCCCTGCTTTTCTTCCATCAGCACGGACAGCGCCTGGTACGGGTCCTGCGGGCTGCGCGCCATCTCCTCGCGCACTTCGCGGATGCGCGCGACCAGCGCCCGCGTCCGCCGCCACGCCAGCCCGAGCAGCACGACGATGATCGGCACCCCGACCAGCAGAGTCCAGCGCGCGTCTACCATATCCAGCGGTGAGAAGTCCAGGCCGAGCATGTGTTTGTTCCCGCGGAGAGTGTCCCTTCCGGCAGTATACCCGACCGGGATGGGTTCCTCCCTCAGCCCCGCTCGCCCAGCCGCCGCGCGAACAGCTCCAAAACAAGTGAGTACGCGATCCGCGCCAGCGCAGGGTCGTAACGGGGGCCTTCGTCGCGCAGGAAGGCATGGGCGGCGTTGAACTCGTGCCACTGCATCGAAACGCCGGCGTCGTTCATGGCCTGGGCGATGCGCTCGCGCCCTTCGCGGGGCACGTGCGGGTCCTGCCGGCCCCAGGCCATCAGCATCTCGCCTCCCAGCTCGCCCAGCCGGTTCAGCGTGTCGTCGCTCTTGCCCCGGCCTAGACTGTGCGTGTGGATGTCCGTGGCATAGAAGCACGCCGCAGCCAGCACGGACGGGTTCATGGCCGCCCGGAACGCGAGGTGTCCGCCGAGGCAAATGCCCATCACGCCCAGCCTGCCGGTGCATCGGGGGTGCCCGCCGAGGAAGTCCAAAGCGGCGCGGGCGTCGTCATCGTAGCCCGCCAGTTCTTTGGCCGTCTTATGGGCGTTCCCCGCATCGGCCCCGACTGTGTCGTAGGCCAGCACGGTTCCCGGCGGCTCCAGGTCGTGATAGACCTCCGGGACGGCGACAAGGTAGCCGCTGCCCGCCAAAAAAGCGGCCATGCGGCGGATCGGGGCCGTGATCTGGAAAATCTCGGAGAACAGAACGAGGCCGGGGTAGCGGCCTGCGGCGGCGGGCCGGAACACGCAGGTCCGCATCGGTCCGGTCGGCGTGGGCAGGTCTACGGTCTCATCGTCTTTGAGGATCATCTTCGTCTTTGAGTATCATTTTTCGGAGGCGCGGCTGCCCCCGAGGGTGATGAGGACGGCGTCACCGTCCCGTGACCGCCCGCTCGTACTGCGGCCAGAAGGCCGTCAAGTTGGAGGTGCGCTGGAACTGCTGGAACTCGGCCTGGATCGCCTTGCCGTTGAGGCGGGTGCCTTTGACGAGGGCGGCCCCGAGCCGGGCGTCCTCTTTGACAGTGCCGAACGCGGGGGCCGCCCCTGGCGTTTTGTCCTCACAGCGGAATATCCACCAGCCTTTGTTGAAGCCGACTGGCCCGTAGGTCTGGCCGCCCTTCAGTCCGAACACGGCCCGCTCCAGGGCGGGCACCCTGGACAGCGGCGAGCGGCCACGCGGGAGGGGCGCGATCAGGCCCCCGTTGGCCTTGCTGGCGTCCGTGCTGTACTCGGAGGCGACCAGCTCAAAGGGCGTGTTGGCCGTCAGTTCCTGCATCGCCCGCTGGGCCGCAGGCCGGCCGGCCGTGGCGATCACGCGGAGCCTGATCGTCTCCGGCTTGTAGAACTGGGCCTGCGGGTTGCGCGGGTCGCTCTGGGCGGCGTAGAAGGCGCGGGCCTCGACGTCCGAGATGGTGACGCCCCGCGTCAGCACGTTGGCCTGGGCGATTCTGACGCGCAGGGACTGCTTCAGGGCGTCTTTGAAGGTCTGCTCGCCGACGGCGCTTGAGGCCAGGGAGGCGGCGAGCCTGGGGTCGCGGCTCATCTGCTGGAAGCGCGCCTCGACCTGCGCGTCGGTCGCAGGCACCCCCTTCTTCTTCGCAAACTGGAGCTGGAGTTCCTCCTCCACCATCTTGTGCATGAGCGGTACGCCGGCCGCCTCTTGGAGGCGGGTGAACAGCGCGTCTTCACGGATTTCTGCGCCGTTCACGGTGGCGACGGTCTTCTGGGTGTTGTCCCGGTGGCGCATCACGAGGACGCCGAGGGCAAGCCCGATGCAGAGGCTGACCAGCGCCAGGCCCCAGGCAAGGGCGGGGATGAAGCCGGGGCGCCCCTGGGAATACATCCGGGCGGCGATGCCCGGCTTTTTGTCGGGCGGCAGGCCATAGGATGCCCCCAGGAGGGTGTGCGCCGAATGGTAAGAGTTCGCCGAAGTGTCCGCCCCCGGCGCGGCCGCCCCACCTGTGTCCGGCCGGTCCGCATCCTCGCCCGCAGGGGGCGGGCCTTGCGGGACGTCATCCGTTCGATTCTCTTGCATGGGGTCTCTTTGCATCTGTTTCCTTGTTTCCTTGGGGGGCAGAACTGGCCTGTCGCGCCGGCGTCCGGGCCGCCTCGACCATGCGGCGGATCGGGGGCACCAGGAGCCGCCCCAGGCCCAGCACGGCGCGGTCGTCCGAGGTCGACGAGGGGAGCATCACGCGGACGAACAGCGACGTGCCCTCCCTCGTCCTTACCAGCCGCTCCACCAGCCGCTGCCGTGCGGCGGAGATCCGGCGTACCAGCGGCGACGGCGACGGCGGGGGCGAGTAATAGCCCGTCGTCCAGTACAGCACGACGAAGCCCTGGTCGCCCTGCCGGGCGTCCATGATGTTGACGGGCTGGCCGTCCAGGATGGCCGTCCGGGGGTTGGTGAGCCGCCAGCCCTGGGACGGGAAGCAGTCCAGCGGGCTGTGGATGTCCACCACGTCGCTGGCCGTCACGAGCATGACGTCCGCGCCACGTCCCCAGCGGTCGGTGTACGGGCGGTCAAAGATGTGCGAGGTCGGCAGGCGTGCCTGGATGTCGGGGTCTACCGGCTGGACCGGCCCGCCGTGCCAGTCCCCCAGGACGAGCGGCAGGGTCTCAACGGGCAGCAGATGAGGCCGGGGCACCGGCAGCGGCCCGAGCCAGAAGCTCAGGGCGGCCAGGCCGAAGACCATCACGCAGCCGGCGACGGTGAGGGCGCGGGCGTGTTGCATCCTAGTCCTTTCCCGACCGCGATGAACAGGCAGAAGGCGATCCCGATGGCGGCGATCTCGGCGGGGTCGTGGAACACGTGCAGCAGGGGCAGCCCCCCGCCCGAGGCGGCCCCGATGAGGCCCGAGATTCGGAGGATGTTCGCCAGCAGCGCGATCGGCAGGGACGCCGCCAGCAGCAAAAGCCGCTTCAGCGGGCTTGCGGTGGTCAGGTACCCGTACAAAGCGGCAAAAGCCAGCAGGCTGACCATCTTGTGGAACCCGCTACAGGCGTTCGCGACCTCCAGCGTCGCCTCCGGCACGGACAGCACGTTGCCATGGCGCAGAACGGGAAAGCCCAGCAGGCTCATCAAAGACGAGGCACCGTCGGTGCTCAGGGTCTGGACCCTCTTCGTCACCAGCTCCAGCCAGGGGTTCGGAATCGGCGCGGCGAACAGCAGGAACCAGACCGAGAACTGCGTGGCGGACCAGAGTCGCGGCCCGTGCAGGAGCAGGATTCCCCCGGCCAATGTCGGGATCAGCGACCACATCCCGATGAACTTGAGCTGGAGCAGGCTCCCGGCCGCCTCCATCGCCAGCCCCAGCGTCAGCGGGACGAAGCCCCACGCCGTGGGCCGGCGCGGCGCGAGCCGGATGGCGCCCCGGCGGAGCCAGACGGTGAGCGCGGCCAGCGGGAACACGAAGAACCCGTGCGCGTAGTTGTCATTCGTGATCCACTGGCCCACCGCCCCGACCAGAAGCGGGGCATACAGCAGCACGACCCCGAACAGGAACAGCCAGGCGGAGCGGGGCCATTCCAGCAGGTCCGGGAATCTTCGCCGGAGGCTGCCGCCGGCGGCGACTCCGGCCCGAGACTGGAGATACTGATCCTCGTGCATGATTTCTCGCGTGATCTCCTGCCGCCGCGCCCGTGATTGATGGAGCGCGTCCCGAGGACATTCTCGGCAAACATTCTGGCAGACATGATACCCCAGCAAGGCGGTACAAGCAAAGATCGTGCCAATTGCCCCGACCCGGTGCCTCCGGGTCGGGAAAAATAGGCCGAAAGAACAGGATCGCGATGGCCGCGCCCGTGGCGGCCCGGCACCTCCCAGAGCAAACCCTGCGGCAAGTCGTCTACGCCCGCCGCCCCGCCGGATGTTCCCAAACCCCGCCGTCGCGCCCGGAAAGGGGCCGGCCCGGATGATCAAGGGCTTTTTCGGTCCCCCGGCGGCCATGGACGGGAGGAATGCCGCCGTCCCGCCGCGAACAGGAGCGCAAGCGCCCGGCCTCATCAGGCGGAGAGCATTCGGCACCACAAGGGGGCGGTTCCTATGAAGAAGGCTTTGATCACGGGTATCACGGGGCAGGACGGCTCCTACCTCGCCGAGATGCTGCTCGCCAAGGGCTACGAAGTCCACGGCGTCATCCGCCGCGCCTCTACCTTCAATACGGGCCGCATCAGCGGGCTTTACGAGGACCCGCACATCAACGGCGTCCGGCTGTTCCTCCACTACGGTGACATCGCCGACTCCACCAACCTCATCAAACTGCTGTACCGCATCCGCCCCGACGAGGTCTACCACCTGGCCGCCCAGAGCCACGTCCGCGTCTCGTTCGACATCCCTGAGTACACCGCCGACGTCACCGGACTCGGGGCGGTCCGCATCTTGGAGGCCATCCGTGAGGTCGGCCTGGAGACCCGCTTCTACCAGGCGGGCAGCTCGGAGATGTTCGGGCTGGTCCAGCAAGTGCCCCAGACCGAGGCCACGCCCTTCCACCCGCGCTCCCCCTACGGGGCCGCCAAAGTCTACGCCCACTGGATCACCGTCAACTACCGCGAGAGCTACGGCCTGTTCGCCTGCAACGGCATCCTGTTCAACCACGAGTCGCCCCGGCGGGGCGAGACGTTCGTGACGCGCAAGATCACGCGGGCCGTTGCCCACATCAAGGCGGGCTTGCAAGACAAGCTGTATCTCGGCAACCTGGACGCCCGGCGCGACTGGGGCTACGCCAAGGAATACGTCGAGGCCATGTGGCTGATGCTCCAGCAGGACGCGCCCGACGACTACGTGGTGGCGACCGGGGAGACGCACACGGTCCGCGAGTTCCTGGAAGCGGCCTTCCGCCACGCGGGGCTTGAGTGGGAACGGCACGTGGAGCACGACGCGCGCTACGAGCGGCCCGCCGAAGTGGACCTGCTGATCGGGGACGCGAGCAAGGCGAAGGCGAAGCTGGGCTGGGTGCCCCGGACGACGTTCCACGGCCTGGTGCGGCTGATGGTGGACGAGGAGATCGCGGCTCTGGACCGGCCCGCCGCGCGGATGAACGTCGTGGCGGGCAGCCGATGAACACCGGGCAAACAACGGGCAGCGGGGTTTATTGGCCCGAGACGCGCGTCGTCGTCACGGGGGGGGCGGGCTTTCTGGGTTCGTTCGTCGTCGAGAAGCTGCGCGCGCGCGGCTGCCGGGACGTCTTCGCGCCGCGCTCGTCGGAGTTCGACCTGCGGGACGGCGGCGCGGTCGCGCGCCTGTACGCCCAGACCCGGCCCGACGTCGTGATCCACCTCGCCGCGGTCGTGGGGGGTATCGGCGCGAACAGGGACAACCCCGGCCGCTTCTTCTACGAGAACGCCGTCATGGGCCTCCACCTCATCGAGGGGGCGCGGCAGATGGGCGTGAACAAGTTCGTCGCCGTCGGCACCATCTGCGCCTACCCCAAGTTCAGCCCGATCCCCTTCCGGGAAGACGACCTGTGGGACGGCTACCCCGAGGAGACCAACGCGCCCTACGGGCTGGCGAAGAAGATGATGCTGGTGCAGTGCCAGGCCTACCGCGAGCAGTACGGGTTCAACGGCATCTTCCTGCTGCCGGTCAACCTGTATGGGCCGCGCGACAACTTCGACCTGAACACGTCGCACGTCATCCCCGCCCTGATCCGCAAATGCGCTGCGGCGAAAAAGCAGGGCAGTCCCCAAGTCGTTTTGTGGGGCGACGGCACCCCCACGCGCGAGTTCCTTTATGTGGAGGACGCCGCCGAGGGCATCTTGAAAGCCGCCGAGGGCTACAATGGCCCGCTGCCGGTCAACCTGGGCACGGGCAAAGAGATCGCCATCCGCGACCTCGCCGCCCTCGTCGCCCAGGAGGTGGGCTTTACGGGGGAGATCGCCTGGGACGCGACCAAGCCCAACGGCCAGCCCCGGCGCAGCCTGGACGTCACGCGGGCCGCCGAGCTGTTCGGCTTCCGGGCCGAGCACGGCCTGCGGGCGGGCATTAGGGAAACCGTGGCGTGGTTCCGCACGAACGAAAACGCCCTGCGCGAAGTGGTCTACACCTGAACGGCTGTGACAAAGAAGCGCCCCGCCATTCGGCGGGGCGTTTCTTGCGGTCACGGAACCCCTCCTGGGCATAGCCGGGGGTTCTACGCGGATGCCTCGGCCTTGTGCTCGTAGTATTCCGAGATGTGCTGGTAGACGTGGTCGGGGAAGTTCAGGTCCCGGTAGACGTTGCCCTGGTCCGGGTCGTCGGGGTTGGGGATGATCGGGAACTCCTGCTCGGACTGGTACTGCAAGATCTTCTCGCGCTTGGGCGGGTTGTAGTCCTTGGACTGCACCTGCTGGTAGAGCGAGCGCGCCTGCGCCTCGCCGAAGTCCTTGTCTTTCGACAGTTCGGCGACTAATTCTTCCTCGGTCAAAAAATGGCGGGCCACCATGACGAAGACGAGCCGGCCATAGTGGCCGATGTCCTTTTTGTGGTCGAGCGCGTCCAGCAGGTGCGCCATCATCGCGTTCTTTTGCATGTCTTCCACGGCCATAGTTGCGTTCTCCTCGGGTTGTGTGTCGGTCTTAGCGCATTGTTTCCCGTCAGCCCTGAAATCAAACGTTTGTTTGGTCGCTCGACAGCAGTTCACGCGCGCGGGCGATCCACGGACTGTGTGGGTACTTGTGGAGGAAGCTCGTCAGTACGTCCTGCGCCGCATCCGGGTCGCGCGCCAGCAGGAGTTGTCCCAGGCGCAGGCGGGCCATCTCGTCTTCGGGCGCGTCCGGCGTCTGAGCGATCACCGCGCGCAGCAAAGCGGCGGCAGTGCCCCAATCCCCGGCCTCGGACGCCGCGTGGGCCAGGCGCAGACGCTCGCGCGGTGCCAGCGACAGTTCCAGCCCGAGGCGGCGTGCCTCGCCCGCCGCCTGGGCCGCCTCGAAAGCCGAGTCCGCCGCCAGCAGGACGCGGACCGCGTCGGCCAGCTCGCGCCCGGCGGCGTCGCGGTCTTCGGCCGCCAGCAGCCGCGCCAGCTCGACCCGGACGGGGGCGTTGGCCGGCTCATGGTCTAGGAAAGCCCGGTACTGTCTTAAGGCCGCCTCGCGCCGCTCGACGCCCGCCGCCCCCGACGCGCGGGCGTCCTGGAGCAGATAGTCCTGCCGCCCGTCGCGCAGCAGCCCGGTCAGCTCGGCGGCGACCAGGCCGAACGCGAAGCCGCCGATGTGCGCCCAGTAGGCAGTCCCGCCCGGCTGGGGCCGGTACAAAAACCACAGCCCGCCGCCGATGTTCTGGAGGAGCCACAGGCCCAGGCCCAGCACGGCGGGGACTTCGAGCCGCCCCCAGGTGGGCCGCAGCAGCAGGGCGGGCAGCCAGACCAGCCGGATCTGCGCCCGGTGGAACCTGATCGCGAAGGGGGCCAGGATGGCGGAGATCGCGCCGGACGCCCCGACCAGCGGGACGGAGACGATCTCGCCGCGCGTCAGAATGATCGCCATGTGCAGCAGGCCCGCCGCGATGCCGCCCCCCAGGTACAGGGCCAGAAACGCCATGCCGCCCAGCGCTTCCTCGACGTGCGGCCCGAACAGGGCCAGAAAGACCATGTTCCAGAACAGGTGCGCGAGGCTGACGTGCAGGAACAGCCCGGTCAGCAGGGCGGCGAAGTGCGGCGCGCTCGGCACCAGCCCCCAGCGCCCGAAGCTCTGCGGGCCGGTGAACAGGTAGGCGCACACGTTCAGGCCGATCAGCGTGTACGTCACCCAGGGCACACGCCGCCCGCGCCGGTCGGTGCCGAACGGCAGCGGCAGCAGCAGGGACAGCAGCAAAAGCCAGAGCGGGGAAAGCCAGAGCGGGGAAAGGGACATGGTTCAGGCGAGCGTCTCGCCGGGCCGCAGGGCGTGGACCTGGGGCCGCAGCTCCAGTCGTCCCAGCTCGACCCCCAGCGCCTCGGGCGTCCCGGTCAGCATGGGGAACGTGCCGTAGTGGATCGGGACGACGTGGGGGGCATTCAGCAGGCGGCAGGCATGGGCGGCCTGACGCGGCCCCATCGTGTAGCGGTCGCCGATGGGCAGCAGGGCGAAGTCCGGCCGGTGGATCGCGCCGATCAGGGCCATGTCGCTGCTGAGGCCCGTGTCGCCCGCAACGTACAGCGTGACGCCGTTTTCCAGGGTCACGACATAGCCGACCGCCTGGTTGCCGGGGATGCTTTGATCGCCGTCGTTGATCTGGCTGGCGTGGTCGGCGCGAGTCATCGTGATCGCCAGGCCGCGCGCCGTGAGCGTCCCGCCGATGTTCATGCTCTCGGCGTTCGTCAGGCCCTTGCCCGCCAGCCAGTCGGCAATGTCGGACGTACAGACGACCGTGGCCCCGCTCTCGCGGGCGAGGGGGACCAGGTCGCCGGTGTGGTCGAGGTGGCCGTGCGTGACCAGGATCAGGTCGAGCGGCCCGATGTCTTTTTTGTCTTCGGGGCAGGCCGGATTGGACCGCACCCAGGCGTCGAGAAGGACGTTGACGCCGCCCGGCGTCCGCAGATGCAGTGTCGAGTGTCCCAGAAATGTCAGCGCGCCGCCGCCAAAGAATGCCATCGTTTCGCTCCCCCTAAGCCCGCACCGGGACTCGCCGCCCGGATGCCGAAGATTCGATGGCGGCGAACACCATCGCCAGGCTTTTGATGTTGTCGTGGCACTCGCCCATCGGCGTCCCGCCCGTTTGCAAGGCGTGGAGGAAGTCCCGCAGCGAACCGGCGATTCCGCCGGGGACGTCAGACGCGACCCGGCCCACAACGCTTTCGCCGGGCCGGATGAAGCCGTCGCCCGCCGTCACGACCTCCGCCGAAGGGGTGCCCGCCCCGTCCCACACCGCCGTGCCGTGCGGGCCGACCGCGCGCCAGTCGCCCTCCCATCTCGTGTTCCTGCCCTCGCTGCACCAGGACCCGCGGTAGGTGTAGCGCAGGCCCCCGGTCATCTCGAACAGGGCCGTGGCGCAGGCGTCGCCCCGATACCAGCTCCAGGATGGATTGAACTCTTCGCAGTAGACCGTGACCGGGTCCGCGCCCGAGAGATACCGGGCCTGGTCGAACGTGTGGATCGCCATGTCCAGCAGCAAGACGCTGTTCATTTCGTCACGGAAGCCGCCGAAGTGCGCCCCGATGTAGAAGTCGGAGTTGAGGATGCCCGGCTCCCCCACCCTATCACGGATCAGCGCGCGGTAGGCATGAAGGCGGGCGTCATAGCGGCGGCTCTGGCTGACCATGTACAGCCTGCCGCTCTTCTCGGACGCCGCCACCATCGCGCGGGCGCGCTCCATGCTGTCCGCCATCGGCTTCTCGCCCAGCACCGGCACATTAGCCGCCAAGGCTTGCAGCGTGACATCGTGGTGCGCCTCGGGGATCGTCACGTCCACCACGAAATCGGGCCGGACCTCGGCCAGCGCTTTGCCCAGGTCGTCCCCGGCCCACGTTGCGGACAGCCCCAGCGCGTCCGCCGCCTCCTGGGCCGCGCCGGGCCGCAGGTCCACCCACCCGGCGATCTCGACATCCGGGTGCGCCTTGAGGTTCTCCCCCCAGTTCCGCCCCATGCCGCCCGCGCCCACCAGCAGTGCCTTAAACGTGCTCATGCCCCGGCTGTTCGCGAGGCATCGGGCGTATTCCTCTTCTCACCCGTCACGCCGGCTGTTCCCCCGCCGCGCCCAGGTCAGGCCCAGGCCCGCCGTGGCCGCCCCCGCCAGGCCCAGGACCAGCGTCGTTTGATGGGGGCGGATACCGTTGACGTAGGCCCCCAGCGCGGCCTTTGCCCATGGCTCCTGCCCCTTGCGCTCGTACCAGCGCTGGGCGGCGTGCTGCGAGGCCATCGAGAGCGTGGGGTAAATATGGACCAGGTCGGCGACGTCGCGGATGGAGTGCCCGTGCTGCATGGCGAGAATCCACTCGTGCATCAGCTCGCCCGCATGGGGGCCGAGGATGTGGACGCCCAGTATATTGCCGCCCAGCCCCGACGACAATATTTTGACGAAGCCCTGCGCGTCGCCCTCCACGATGGCCCGGTCGTTCTGGGCGAACGGCTGGGTGTAGACCTCGTAGGCCAGGCCCCGCTCTTTGGCTTCTTCTTCGGTCAGGCCCAGGTGGGCGACCTCGGGGTCGGTAAACGTCGCCCACGGGTCAATGTGGAAGTCGGTGCGCGTCGTGCCGGGGAAGACGATGTTGCGGACGATCAGCTTGGCCTCGTACTCGGCCAGGTGCGAGAACTGATCGTGCCCCAGCAGGTCGCCGCCCGCATAGATGTGCGAGGTGGTCGTCCGCAGGGCCGCGTCGGTCTGGACGCGCCCGCCGTCGAACGCCACGCCCGCCGCCTCCAGGTTCAGGCCATCGGTGTTGGGGACGCGCCCGACCGTGCTTAAAATCTCATCGCAGATTACTTCCCTGTCCCCGTCGCCCTGCGTCACCGTCGCCACGCGCCTGCCGTCCTCGACCCGCACGGACGTCACCTTGGCGTCAAAGCGGATGTCGATCCCCTCACGGCGCAAAATGCCCGCCAGGGCCGACGACAGGGCCACGTCGTCGCGCGGCAGCAGACGCTCCCGGTTCTGGACCAGCGTGACATGGCTGCCCAGCCGGCGGAACGCCTGCGCCATCTCGACCCCGTTCGGCCCGCCCCCGACCACCAGCAGCGACTCGGGGATGGCGTCCAGATCAAAGACGGTCTGGTTGGTTAGATACCCCGCCTCTGCGAGTCCGGGCACGTCCAGCGGGGCCGGGCTGGAACCCGTTGCGAGTATGAAGTTGGCCGCCGTCAGCGTTCCGCCGCCCATCTCCAGCGTGTGCGGGTTTGTGAAGCGCGCCGCCCCGTGCCGTATCTCGACCCCGTTGTCTTCCAGCAGCTTGACCGTCGCGTCCGCGCCCTCCACCGCCTTGATGGTTGCCCGGACGTGCGCCATCACCCCCGCCGCATCCTCACGGCTCACACCCACCGACTTCAGCCCGCACTCGCCCGCCGTCCGCAGCGTGTGGGCGACGCGGGCGGCGTGGATCAGGGCCTTCGAGGGGACACAGCCCGTGTTCAGGCACTCCCCGCCCATCTTGCCCTTCTCGATCAGCAGGACCCGCATCCCCAGCGCACCCGCCATCACGCCGGAAACGATACCCGCCGAGCCGCCCCCCAAAATGATGATGTCATAGTCATACTTAGCCATACCGTGAGTGTACCCGTAACCGCGCTCACCCCAGTCGCCGTGCTGATGTCTATTCCCCCACTCTGCCAGCGAGACGGTGAGCCTCCCCGCCCCACAGGCGAGTTCCAGCGTGGATGTGCCACGCCCAGCCTGTGCGAAGTAGAACTCGATCTCATCCCCCGCCCCCTGCCCCATGCCGAGGTTGTCATACTCACGCCCATCCTGGTAAATTGTGTTCGTGGAATCACTTCTTAATCGTCATGTCCACCCCTAGCCCCGCGATGGCGAGGTACATGACGTTCTGGCCGAAGTCGATCAGCGGGAGGTAGCCGCGGAAGATGTCCATGCCGACGCTGACGGGGTAGCTTGGGAGCGGCCTCTCGGGGTAGCGGACCGTGTGGCTGAACAGGACGAAGTTGCCCATCTGCATCTGCGTCACCTGGCTCGCCTCGATGGTGACCTTCTTGTTCAGGAACAGGGTCGCCGTGCCGCCCTCGCTGCCGACGAGCTTGAGCCGGTCGGCGGTCTCGGCGGGGATGGTCGTGATCATGGCGCCCGTGTCGATCATCATGTCCTGCCGGGCCGCAGCGGTGTCGCTGGTGAACTGGACGTGGGCGACCCAGATGTCGTGGTTGCCGGGAGACGGGGAAATGGGCACGGTGTACAGGACCGTGAGGTTCAGGGCGCTGATCTCGGGCTTCGTCAATCCTGACGGATACCAGAGCACCAGGCGGTTCCGGCTGAAGTCCAGCAGCATGGCGAAGCGGCTCAGGGTGCGCGAGCCGATGACGCCGTCCACGGGGCGGTGGGTCAGCGCGGACTCGGACAGCTTTTTGGCGGGCAGAAGGAGGAACCAGGTCTGCGTCACGTTGAGATTGCCCAACAGGACACTGGCAGGCTCGATGCCCATCAATTGCCTGCCCTCGATGAGCGACGGCTTGCCGCCCGCCTTGCCGTCGTCAGTGACGGGGGTAAGCGGCAGGTGCAGCTTGTCTTGGAGGTCCGCGCTCAGATAATTGACGTCGTTGCCGGTGTCAAGGAGGAACGTGGCTTCGACCTGGCCGTTGATGCGCGCCTGCACGTACATCCTGCCGTCGGAACCGAGCGTAAACGGAACGGTGGCGATGAACCTCGGCGGCGGCTTGGCGTCATCCGCCAGGCAGCGGCTTAATCCATAAGAGAGCAGCCACACGAGGCAGCCGAAGAAGAAGCATTTTCGCCCCATGTTGTAACCTCTTAGCTCAACGGCGCGGCCTGGGAGGAGTCGTACCAATCCACGGTCCAGTCGTCGAACGAGGCCGACGTGTTGCCCTGGGTCCACAGGCCGACCTTGCCGCCACTATAAGCGGGCAGGGCGACGTTGACGCGCTTCTGCATGTCCACCCAGCCGCGTACCTGGCCGTCGCGGACCAAGAGGCGCAGGGTGTGCCAGCCGGCCGCCAGGGGTGCGGCAGGCGGGGCGACGACAGGCGGGGGCGAGGCGGGGGCGGCAGGCAGGACGAGCGGGGTCTGCTGCACGGTGGTGTGGACCGTGCCGGCGATCTGGATCAGGGCGAGGTCGTCCAGAGTCTGGTTGCAGCGCAGAACAGCGTAGTGGTCCGGGTCGGCGTAGCCGAAGACGATGCCGACGGCAGGGCTGGCCTTGCCCGCGTCGATGCGGAAGCGGACCCGAACATCGACGCTGCGGCCCGCATCGGCCCGGTCCAGCAGGAGCGCGAAGCGGTCCGCGCGGAAGGCGGGGCCGGAGGCGCGGGCGACCAGGCCGTCCGCGCCGGGACGGTCGGACTTGACCGACCAGACGGGGGCCGGGCCGGGTGTCCCCGCACCGACGGGTGCCAGGCCCGCCAGGCCCCCGCCCTCGAAGTTGAACACGCGCGAGGCCTGCGGGGCGTCGGTCCAGACATCGGCGGTGTCCGTGGCCCACGGGTCGGAACTGTGCCCGCCGCCGCGCGCCTGCTTGGGCGCGAAGGTCGCCAGGTAGTCCACGATCTGCGCGGCCTCGCCGGGCGCGATGGACTCGGAGGCGTGATACTTGTTCAGCATCGTGTTGACCGTCCGCTGCCACTCGGCGCGCGAGTAGCCTTTTTCGTCAGGCTTGGGCAGGTTGTGGCAGGCCGAGCACTTCTCGCCGTACAGCGCCTTGACCTGCGCCCCGTCGGCGCGCGGCGCGGCGGCGACTGCGGGCCGGGTCGGGACGACGGAGGCGGCCACGGCGACCGCGCCCACGGCGGCGACCGAGGCAAGGACGACGAGCGGGCGAAGATTTTTCATGTGGGTTCTCATCTGCTGTGCCGGTTGTATTATATCACGGATGGGGGCGCGGCTGCCAGCTGTTTGGACGCGGGGCGGGCGGGGAAAGTTCAGGCCGCCTGCGCTTGACAAGCCTTGGGCGGGCCGTGTTATAATGCGGAGTTGTTTATCCCCAAGCATTTATACGAGGTCCTCATTGCAAGGTTACTGTGTGCGTTGCCGCGCCAAACAGGAGATGCTGTCCGCCACGCGGACGCTGATGAAGAACGGACGGCGGGCCATGATCGGGCTGTGCGCCTGCTGCGGCACCAAGATGTCGGTGGCCGGGAAGTGGGACGAGGACCCCGCGCCCGCCGTCAAGACTGAGGCCATGAAAGTGGCCCAAACTGGGTAAAATCGGCGAGGCGCTCCCCGCGCAAGGAAGGTCTTTGAGACATGGCAGACGATAAAGAGTTCGCGAAGGGCTTGGAAGACGTCATCGCCGGCGAGTCGTCCATCTGCGACGTGGACGGCAAGAACGGCAAGCTGATCTACCGGGGCTACGACATCCACGATTTGGCCGAGCACACGACCTTCGAGGAGGTCGTCTTTTTGTTGTGGAACGGGCATTTGCCGTCCCAATCGGAGAGGGGCGCGTTCCAGTCCGAGCTGGACGCCAACCGGGCCATCCCCGCCCCGACGTTGGCCCTGCTGCGGCAGTTCCCGCGCACGGCCCCGCCGATGGACGCCCTGCGGACGGCGACGTCGCTGCTGGCACTATCGGACCCCGACGAGGGCGACGAGAGCATGGAAGCCAACAAGCGCAAGGCCCTGCGCGTGACCGCGCAGATGGGGACACTCGTCGCGACGCTGGCCCGCCTGCGCGCGGGCGAGGAGCCGGTCGCGCCCAAGGCCGGCCTTTCGACGGCGGGCAGCTTCCTGTACGGCCTGACCGGGACCGAGCCGGGCGATACCGCCACGCACGCGCTGGACGTCGCGCTCGTCCTTCACGCCGACCACGAGCTGAACGCCTCGACGTTCGCCGCGCGCGTCACGGTCGCCACGCTGACCGATATGTATAGCGCTATCACCAGCGCCGTGGGGACTCTGGCCGGCCCGCTGCACGGCGGGGCCAACGTCAACGTGATGCACCTGTTGGAGAAGATCGGCACGCCCGACCGCGCCGACGAGGTCGTGACGCAGATGCTGGCCGAAGGCAAGAAGGTCCCCGGCATCGGCCACCGCGTTTATCGTGCCCTGGACCCCCGCGCGGTCTCGCTGCGCGAGATGTCCCGCCAGCTCGCCGAGGCGACCGGCGACTCGAAGTGGTACGAAATCAGCGAAAAAGTGCAAGAGGCCGCCGACAAGGCGCTGGCCGCCAAGGGTAAGACGACGCTCAAGGCCAACGTGGACTTCTTCTCCGCTTCGGTGTATCACATGCTGGGCATCCCCAGCGAGCAGTTCACGCCCGTGTTCGCCGTCTCGCGCGTGGCCGGCTGGACCGCGCACGTCCTGGAGCAGCTCGGCGACAACCGCCTGATTCGCCCCCGCGCCATTTATACCGGCCCGCGCGGCCTGACCGTGAAGCCCATCGGGGAGCGGTAGGGCTGGAGAGGAACCCCTCCCGGCTCATTCTTCGCCACCCTCCCCTGTTAGGGAAGGGCTTTGGAGCGGGGGGAGCCTTTTCTTGTATTAAGTCCCCACCTTCCGGGAGCGAGAGGGCGGGTTCCTGCAAGACACGCAAACAAAAGCGCCGGCACGACCTGTGCCGGCGCTTTTTCGTCTCCATTTCCGGGTACAATGATGCCGATAATTAACCTCAGTTAATAAATAAGTTTTAGGAACAAGCCATGCCGACCGTCGCCGTCCAAGATTACCTCAAGACGATCTACAAGCTGCAAGCGCAGGAGGATGCTGTCTCGACTTCGGCTCTGGCCGACCGGGCCGGGACCACGATGGCCGCCGTCACCAAGATGCTCAAGCACCTGGCCGCCCTGCACCTGGTCTCGTACACGCCCTACCACGGGGTCCGCCTGACGCCGCCGGGCGAGAAGATCGCGTTGGAAGTCATCCGGCACCACCGCCTGCTGGAGCTGTATCTGGCCGAGGCGATGGGCTACTCGTGGGATCAGGTGGACGCCGAAGCGGAAAAGCTGGAGCACGTCATCTCGGAGGAGTTTGAGGCGCGTATTGACGCCCTGCTCGGGCACCCGCAGACCTGCCCGCACGGAGACCCCATCCCCCGCGTGGATGGCACTCTGGTCGAGGAGCGCCTGCGCGCCCTCAGCGACTGCCGGCCCGGCGAGACCGTCGCCATCGGCCGCGTCAAGGACACCAATGCCGACGTCCTGCGCGACCTGTCCGCCCGCGCCATGCGGCTCGGGGCGGTCGTCACCGTCGTCGGTTTGGACGCCATTGACCGCCTGCTGACGGTTCAGGTGGGGGGCAGGGAGCACGTCGTCGGGCCTTCCCTGGCGAGCAGCGTGTTCGTGTCGCCTCGCCGCACAGAATCTCTAGGAAAAGAGGAAAACTCATGTTGATTCGCCTTTGGAAGAACCGCTTCTGGAAGAACGCCGCTGTCATGGGCTTCGTGACGCTGCTCATCGTGGAAGTCATCGCCCATGTCGTCGCGGGCTTCGTCACGGGCACCGTTTGAACCCTTGAAACCATGAAGTTCGGCGGAGGTCCCACCGCCGGCCTCACCTACGGAAGAAAACGGGGTTCCACCAGGCATCGGTTTCTCAGACGGACACACTATGTCGAACACGCGATATGCTGGTGTTATTTGCCCACGTGTCATTTATCAGCAATGGGATCACCACAAAGGGGAAGAATGAAGAGTAGCGTTTTCCGTGGCCGGAATCCTAGATTCCGGGCGCGAACGACCCTGCTTGCCGTGACGGCGGGGAGTATCATGCTCCCCGGCACGGTGATGGCACAGAAGCCCGCCCCGCCGCCTGCCACCCCATCGCCCAAAACAACATCGGCATCCGCGCCTCAGTCAGAGCCAGCGGTCAACCCCGGACGGCCAACGGTTACGGATGTTGCCAACCTCACTGTCCCCGGCTACCTGGAATTGGAAAGCGGCTTGAACTATGCCAAAGGCGGCGCGGGCCTGGATTATCAGTTCAGCCAGGCGTTCCTGCTGAAGCTCACGGACAGGCTGGGCCGCACGGAGTTCCGGCTTTCCACGAATGGCTATGTCGTTCAGAGAACGACCGGCGGCACGGCAGCCGTCACTACGGGAACTCCTGACGGTTCAACAGTGGTTGCCGCGAACACCGACTCGTTCGCGCAGGGCTTCGGCGACACGACCTTAGGGGTGCAGCACCTGTTTGTGACCCAGACCCCGAAGACATACAACCTGGCGGCCCGTCTGGAATACAAGCTGCCGACAGGGGGAACCCGTATCGGCACGGGAAAATCCGACTATAACGTGTTGCTTCTGGCCTCGAAAGACTACACCGAGAACTTTCACGCTGACTACAACCTAGGTCAAGCCTTGCTGGGCCGCAGTGATCAGTCCGGCTATGCCAAGCAATTCTTCGCATCGGCGGCGTTCTCTTACCAGATTCCGCATGGGTTCACCGTGCAGACCGAACTCTACGGTTTTTCCGGTAATGCCTTGAACGGCACCAGTATCGTCAACGGCTACGGCTTCACCTACACTTCACGACCGAGCGTGGTTTACGACGGCTACATCGGCTTCGGCCTGACGCGCTCCGCCCCGAAATACACGCTCACGATAGGCCGCACCTTTTTCCTCGGGAAGCTTTTCTGAGTGGAGTGTTCGTAACGCCCCTTTAGAAACAGGAAGATTGTTTAGAATAGGAATGAGAGTACAATGAGTACCCCTGAGATCGCGGCGGATGAGTTGGAAGAGCGACCGGCCGGCGGCTGGCGCGGGTCAGTGCAGCGACCCAGCCTGCCGGAAGTGTTCCGCTCCATCACCGTGCCCAAAAATGCCTCCTCCTGGCGGCGGTTTCTGGCGTTTTTCGGGCCGGGCTATCTGATCGCCGTCGGCTACATGGACCCCGGCAACTGGGCCACGGACATCGCCGGCGGCTCGGTGTACAGCTACCGGCTCCTGTCCGTGATTCTGCTGGCGAACTTCACGGCCATCTATCTCCAGGCCCTGGCCGCAAAATTAGGGCTTGTCACCGGGCGCGATCTGGCCCAGGCCTGCCGGGACGCCTACGCGCCGCCGGTCGCGCGCGTCTTGTGGCTGTCCGCCGAAATCGGCATCATCGCCTGCGACATCGCCGAGGTGATCGGGGCGGGCATCGCGCTGAACCTGCTGTTCCACATCCCGCTCATCGTCGGCTGCGCGCTGACCGGCTTGGACGTGCTGATCGTCCTGGCCCTCCAGGGCAAGGGCTTCCGCTATATCGAGGCCCTGGTCATTACGCTGATCGGCTCGATGATGGTCATCTTCGCCCTCGAAATGGTCTACTCGCACCCGAACTGGGCGGCGGCCCTGGCGGGCTTCGTGCCCCACGCCGAGATCGTCCGCGACCCCAAGATGCTCTACATCGCGCTGGGAATCTTAGGGGCGACGGTGATGCCGCACAACCTGTACCTGCACTCGTCGATCATCCAGACGCGCCGGGTCGGGTCCGGCCTGGCCGAGCTGAAGGGGGCGATCAAGGCCGCCTACACCGACTCGACCCTGGCCCTGATGCTGGCCCTGTTCGTCAACGCCGCCATCTTGATTCTGGCGGCTGCGGTCTTCTTCCGCACCGGCCACCACGAGGTCGGCGACATCCAGGGTGCGTACAAACTGCTCACGCCGCTGCTGGGCGTCGGCGTCGCCACGCCGCTGTTCGCCGTCGCCCTGCTGGCGTCGGGGCAGAACTCCACGCTGACCGGCACGATGGCCGGGCAGGTCGTGCTGGAGGGCTTCACCGACTTCAAGATTCCCGCCTGGCTGCGCCGGGTGATCTCGCGCGGCCTAGCGCTGGCCCCGACGCTGTACGTGGTCGGCCACTACGGGATGTCCGGGACGGGATACCTGCTGATCTTGAGTCAGGTGATCCTCTCGGTGCAGCTCTCGTTCGCCGTCATCCCCTTGGTCCAGTTCACCAGCAGCCGCGCCAAGATGGGGCCGTTCGTCAACGGGCTGGGCACCAAGGCGCTGGGCTGGGCGCTGGCCGCCGTCATCTTCGGGCTGAACGCCTACCTGGTATACACGACGGTCGCGCACCTGCGGCACGGCGGTTAGGGGGGTTCCGTTTGCCCTTGCTTGCTTAACGGGTATCTTAACCGCACCTCAAGGAGACTCATAACCCCTATGGCACTGCAAACCATGTACGCGCTGTTCCAGGACGTCGCCGACGCCGAGCGGGCCATCGGCGCGCTGCAAGACCACGGCGTCGCCGCCGCCAACATCGGCGTCGCCGCCCGGCGGACCGCCGAGCAGGACGAGGCGGGCCGCGTCCGCGCCGGCTTCACGCGGCTGACCGACGACCAGAACGCGCGCTTGGGGGAACCCGAGGTGGCCTACGCGGCCCAGCCCGGCACCCTCCCGCCCGCCGCGCTGGCCCCGACCGTCGCCCCCGTGACGTCGGTGGACACGTCGGAGAACGTCGCCGCCGTGGGCAAGGGGGGGCTGACGACCACGACGCCCCAGGACGCCGCCGCAGGGGCCGCCGTCGGCAGCGGCGTCGGCCTGGTCACGGGCCTGCTGGCCGCCGCCGCCGCCCTGACCATCCCCGGCGTCGGCCTGGTCCTGGCCGGCGGTGCCCTCGCCGCCGCCCTGGGCGCGACGGCGGCAACGGCGGCGGCGGGGGCCGCCGTCGGGGGCGTGACCGGCTACCTGCATGACATGGGGATGCCCGAACACGCCGCCGCCAGCGTCCATGACCGGCTGACCGAGGGGGATTATCTCCTGGCCGCGACCGTGGACCCCGCCCGGTACGACGAATACAAGCAGCTCCTGCTCAAGTACAACGCCGTGGGCGTGGACGTCAACATCAGCGCGGCGGGTGAGCAGATCACCAACGTCATGGGCAATGACCCGGTCATCGCCGAGCAGGTCCGGCGTGCGCCCGTCCCTGCCGCGCCCGTCGCGGCCCCCTCAGTCGTCGCGGCCCTTAGGGGCCGGACGCCGGATGAGGCATTGGCGCGCGAGGAGGCCTTGGGGCCGGAGAGCGCGCGCGTTTACGAGCAGGAGACGCGGGACGCGATCGGCTAACGTGTCCGAGCAGCGCCGCCCGGCACTGGAAGTGCCGGGCTACTCGAATACAGGGAAAGCCCCTCCGGGGCTGAAGAGTCGATCCGCCGCGTTTGACTCCGATCTGCGACTCAGTGCCGGGCGTTTTACGCCGGGCGCTTCACGCGCGCCTTGACCCCTGCCCCCTTTCCCTGTTATAATCCCCCATGGCCGACGCTTTCCCCGCCCTCCGCGCCGTCCTGTTCGACCTGGACGGGACGCTGGTTGAAACACACATCGACTTCCCGGCCATGACGCGGGCGATGACCCAAATGGCCCGCGCGGCGGACGTGCCCGCCGATGTCACCGAGGGCAAAGACATACTCGGCCTGGTGGAAGCCGCCGCCGCCGATGTCACCGAGCGCGGCGGCGACGGCGCGGCCCTCCGGCGGATGGCGTTCGGCCGGCTCGAAGAGATGGAAGTCGCGGGCTGCGCACACCCCATTCTGCTGGCCGGCACACACGCGCTGCTGGCCGGCTTGGTCGTGCGGGGGACGCGGGTCGGCGTCGTCACCCGCAACTGCCGCCGCGTCGCCGCCGGCCTGCTGGCGCGGTTCGCCCTCCCGCACCACCTGCTTTTGACGCGCGACGACGTGCCCGTGACGAAGCCGAACCCGGAGCACCTGTGGGAGGCCCTGCGCCTGCTGGACATCCCCGTGTCGGAGTCGGCCATGGTCGGCGATCACTGGATGGACATCCAGGCAGGTATCCGCGCGGGCTGCGCCGTGACTCTGGGCGTCCTGGGGAACAACGGGGCGGACTGGTTCGCGCCCTGCCCGCCGACGGCCCTGGCGCGCAATCTGGCTGAAGCAAAGCCGTTGTTCGGCTGAGGCCCGGCTGAGACGACCTATGCGCCTGTCGGTCTGCATCGTCAACTGGAACACGCGGGACTTTTTGCGCGGGTGCCTGGCATCCCTGTACCAGTACCCGCCCGACAATGCGGACCTGGAAGTCCTGATCGTAGACAATGCCAGTGCGGACGGCTCGGCGGCGATGGTGCGGGATGAGTTCCCCCAGGCCATCTTGATCGTGAACCCCGGCAATCCGGGTTACGCCGAGGGCAACAATCAGGCGCTGGCGCGGGCCACGGGCGAATATCTGCTGCTGCTGAACCCGGACGTGGTCGTCCGCGCCGAGAGCCTGACGCTGGCCCTGCGGTTTATGGAGGCCCATCCCGAGGCGGGCGCGCTGGGCTGCCGTCTGATCGGCGCGGACGGCGAGACTCAGCGGTCGGTGCGCGGCTTCCCGGACCCCGGCCCCATCTTGTGGGAGTTCTTAGGTCTGTCCCGGCTGCTGCCCCGGTCACGCACATTCGGGGCGTACCGCATGACCTGGTTCGGGTACGATTCGGTGGCCGAGGTGGACCAGCCGATGGGGTCGTTCCTGCTGCTGACGCGCGCGGCCTACGAGAAAGTTGGCAGCCTGGATACACAGTTCCCGATCTTCTTCAACGAGGTAGACTGGTGCTGGCGTGCTCGGCGCGAACACGGCTTTCGGATTTATTTCACCCCGGACGTGGTCGTCACCCACTACGGCGGCGGCAGCACGCGCCAGGTCAAGGCCTCGATGGTGCGCGAGTCGCACCGCTCGCTGCTGCGCTTCTACGACAAGCACTACGCGCGCCTGGCCCCGCCCGTCCAGGGCCTGATCCGTGCCGCCGTCCTGCTCAATGAGTGGCGGCTGCTGCGGGGTGCGGGGTGAACGCCTGGGTGGAAAGACACTCAGCCCCCACCCCACTAAAGCCTTAATAATGGCGGAGTATGCCTCGGAAGGCATTACTACGTATCAGAATCGTATCGCGGGCCTTGCTATCATGCATGACATCGCCGTCATCGTCGTCAACTGGAACGCCTGCGAGGACCTGCGGCGCTGCCTTCTCTCGCTCTACGGTACGCCGACGCCGGGCGTGGAATACGGCGTGTGGGTCGTGGACAACGCCAGCGGGGACGACTCGGCGGCGATGGTGCGGGACGAGTTCCCCCAGGTGCATCTGACCGTCAACCCGGATAACCGGGGCTTCTCGCGCGCCAACAACCAGGCCATCGCCGGAACCGACAGCCGGTACGTGTTCCTCTTGAACTCGGACGCCTCGGTCCAGCCCGGCACGCTGGAGGCTCTGGTCGCCTACGCCGACGCGCACCCGCAAGCGGGCATCATCGGCCCCAAGGTGCTGAACCCGGACGGCTCGCTGCAATTCTCCTGCCGCCGCTTCCCGTCCTTGGGCGCGGGCTTCTTCCGCAACACCTATCTGGGACGTCTTTTTCCCGACAACAAATTCGCCCGCGACTATCTGATGACCGACTTCGACCACGCCAGTGATATTGCCGTGGACTGGGTCTCGGGATGCGCCATGCTGATCCGGCGCGATCTGATCGCCCGGATCGGTGCCCTGGATGAACGGTTCTATATGTACTGCGAGGACGTGGACTTCTGCCAGCGCACGTGGGACGCAGGCCGGGAGGTCGTTTATGTGCCCCAGGCCGTCGTCACCCACGCCATCGGCCGCTCCTCCGACAAAAACGCCGACAAAATGATCGTCGAGTTCCACCGCTCCTGGTACGAGTACGACGTGAAGCGCCGCCCCCGCTCCTCTCTGCTGCGCCGGGCTGCCGTCGCGTCGGGCCTGTGGCTGCGGGCCGCCGCCCGCATCGCCAAGCGCCGCGTGGCGGGCCGTCGTGACGCGCGCCTCAGCCAGGCTATCTCCCACGACTCCACGGCGTCGGCACCGACCGCGTCGGAGACGCGCGGGGGCGGCCCGCCATGAGCCGCTCCGTCACTCCCGTCGCCCGCCAGGTCGCCGCCCTGATCGGCCTGGTCCTGCTGCTCGCGCCGCTGCTGGCCGCGCTGCCGGAAGAGCCGCAGACCATCTCTTCCACCCTCTGGGGTTCGTGGCTGTGCGCCGCCGCGCTGGGGGGAACCGCCTGGACTGCGCTCGCCGTCCTCCAGGGCGACCGGACGTTGGGCGCGCGCGTGACGCGCGCCGAGGCCGCGTTTTTGGTCCTGCTGGGGCTGGCGTTCCTGTCCATCCCCGCGCGGCTGGCGGTCGAACACGGCACGGGGTACTTCGGGCCGATGCTGCACGGCTGGATGCTGCTGGCGACGAATTTCGCCCTGTTCGCGCTGGCCCGGCGCGTGGCCGTACACCGCACCCTCGCGCTGGGCCTCCTGCTGGCCGCCATCGCCGGGGCGGCGATTGTCGCCGACCGGGGCGTACAAGAGTATCTGCCCTCAGTCCGGGCGGGCCATCCCGAGGTGCGCGTCTTCGCCACTTCGACGCCGGACTTTCTGGCCGGCTATTTGGTCATGCTCCTGCCGACAACGCTGGCCGCGCTGCTCTCCGTGTTGGGCACCCGAGCGTTGTCCCCGCTGGTGCGGGGCGCGGGCGGTCTGATACTGGGTCTGGTGCTGCTGTTCCAGGCCGTCACGCTGCTGGGCACGTCCTCGCGCTTCGGGCTGATCTCGCTGGTGGTGGGTCTGGTCGTTTTCGGAAGCGGCCTTTCTTTTGCCGTCCGGCGGGGCTACGTGCTGGCGCGCTGGCTACGCCTGGCCGGGCTGGGGCTGGCCGCGTTGGGCCTTCTCGTCGGCGTCGCTTTCGCCCGGCCCGTGCTGGCGCGGCTGCACAACGTCCACGACAACTCGACCGCGTTCCGCGTCTGGACCTGGCGCGGGTCGGCGCGGATGGCCGCCGCGAACCCGGTGCTGGGCACCGGTGTCGGCATCTGGAGCGACCAGTACCCGCGCTACGCCCTGACCGGCTTCACCCGCCTGGCGCACAGCGGCTACCTGCAAATGGCCGATGAGTGCGGCATCCCGGCGCTGCTTGCGCTGCTGGCGACATTGGGCCTGCTGGGCGTTTCGCTGGTACGCGGGCTGTACGTCCGGCCTACTGAGATCGTGCCCGCCTCCCTTCCCGCCCCGGCTCCACCTATCAAGGCAACCCGTCAAAGCCGCCGCCGCGCCGCTCCCCAGCCGGTTCCACCCACAGGACCGGCTCACGCTGACCTGCTTCCCCCCGACAGCCGCTTGCTCCAGTGCGGCCTGCTGGCGGCTCTGGCGGGGGGCGTCACGCAGAACTTGATCGACTCGGATTGGTCGGTGTTCTTTCTGGGGGCGACGTTCTGGACGCTGGCCGGGCTGGCCTCAGGGCTGGCTTCCCCGCCCTCGGACATCGCCTCAGACACCATCGCGGTCACCCCGAAGGCCGTCCCCGCGCGGCTGCCGCTGGTCGCAGTGGGCCTGGTCGCCGCCGTGTTCGCCGTGTATGCAGCCACTCAGGGCATCGCCGCCGGGTATGCCTCTCAGGCGCAGGATTTGCTGGACGCCGACCCCGCAGGCGCGGACCGTACCCTGGACGTCGCCCGGCAGTGGGACCCTCTCAGCCCGCGTTACCCCTACGACCAGGGATACCGGGCCTATTATGCGCACCTGGGCGATCTGCCCAACGCTGAAGCTTCGCTGAGGATGGCCGTCTCGCTGGCCCCAAACGCACTGAACCAGCGCCGGCTGGGTGAAGTCTTAGAGCGGGAGGGGCGTCAGGCCGACGCACTCGCCGCTTATCAAGCCGGCCTGCGCGCCGACCCGAACTCGCTGGATTTATTGCTGGATCTGGCCCGGCTGTCCCCCCCCCCGGCCTCGCTGGGATATTATCAGCGTGTCTCCGACTTGGAGCTGACGCCGGTGGGAACTGTCCGCGCACTGGGCGAGACGACCGAAACCAAGTTCGCCCTCGCCGACACCGCCGTGGCCGATGCCCTCGCGCGTGTGGACCCGGCGCGGGCGACGGCGCTTTACGCGCGGGCGGCGCGTGTCTTGGAGCGGTTCGCGGACGAGGGCGGCAGCACGAATCCGCAGCGGCAGGGGATGAACGGCGGGCGGGCCGATCCGCGCCTCGATTCCGACCTGCGCGGGCTATACGGGCACGTCCTGGATTCGTGGATCAGCCTGGCACCGCCCGCCGGCCGCGACAAACTGCGCCGCCGCCGGGTACAATACACGCGCATTTTCGACTCGGTGCTTGCCCAGTCCTCGCAGACGAACAACCGCTGAAACCGAACAACCGCTGAAACCAGATTTTTGCCGAGACCAAGTTTTAGGAGAGATCAATGAACATCACTGCCACCAGGCGCGGCGCGCAGACCAAGAGCGAGCGCAAGAAGCGCATGCGCCAGGGGTTCATCCCCGGCTCCGTGTATGGCCGGGGCCTGACCCCGATCAGCGTCGAGGTCCCCGCGCGGGCACTGGCCGACGTCCTGCTGGCCGCGTCGGGCCTGAACACGGTCATCGACCTGACCCTAACCGGCGACGCCGCACCGCACAGCGTCCTGGTTGATAACCTGGAGCGCGACCCGATCACGCGCGGCTTCGTCTCGGTTGGCTTCCACCAGGTCAAAAAGGGCGACAAGGTCACGGCCCAGGTGCCCATCCAGCTCGTCGGCGAACCCGCGTCGGTGGGCACGGGCGAGGCCATCCTGGAGCACACGCTGGAAATGATCACCGTCCACGCCCAGCCCGCCGACCTGCCCGCGCACCTCGACGTGGACGTGTCGCACCTCAGCGTCGGCGATGTCCTGCACGTTTCGGACCTGCCGCACAACCCCAAGGTCGAATTTACCACCGCCGAGGAGACGGCCATCGCCGCCGTCCACTACTCGCGCACCGCCCAGGCCCTGGATGAGGCCGACGAGGCCGCCGCCGAGGCCCTGCCGACCGGCCAGGATGCCGTGGTCGAGATGCGCGCCGATTCGGACCGCGACTCGGATACCGTGCTGGGCACCGCCAGCGTGTAGCCTTCCGTCCGGCCTCGCACCCGAAAAGCCCCGTCTCGCTGAGACGGGGCTTTCCTTACCCAAACCCAAAGGGTGCTGCTCTGCCGGGGCATTCCACTGCCCCGGCACACTCTCCATCCAGTCTCTTGCCATGACCCAGCGTATTTATCTCGACCATGCCGCGACGACGCCCCTCCGGCCCGAGGTGCGGGCGGCAATGGAGCCGTTTCTAGGCGGGGGCGGGGAGGCCTTCGGCAACCCCAGCAGCCTCCACGCCGAGGGGCAGCGCGCCCGGCGGGCACTCGACGCCGCCCGCGACACGCTGGCCCAGGCTTTGGGCTGCCAGTTCTCCGAGCTGACTTTCACCAGCGGCGGCACCGAGAGCGACAACGCCGCTCTGGTCGGAACATTGCTGGCGAACCGTGGGCGCGGCGACCACCTCGTCATCACGGCCATCGAGCACGAGGCCGTCGGCGCGACGGCCCGGTTCCTCCAGACGCTGGGCTTCCGCGTCACGGTCGTGCCCGTGGACGAATGGGGCCGCGTCTTGCCCCAGGCTGTCGCCGACGCGATGACCGATCAAACAGTGCTTGTCTCGGTCATCCACGCCTCCAACGAGGTCGGCACCGTCCAGCCCCTGCGCGAGATCGCCGATGTCGTCCACGCCCGCGGCGCGTGGCTGCACACCGACGCCGTGCAGACGTTCGGCCAGCTCCCCACTAATAGAGACGCTTTGGGCGTCGATCTCTTGACCGTCTCAGCCCACAAGATTTACGGACCCAAGGGCGCGGGTGCTCTGTTCGCCCGCGAGGGCATCCCCATGACGCCGCTGCTGCACGGCGGCGGGCAGGAGCGGGAGCGCCGGTCGGGCACGGAGAACGTCGCCGCCATCGTCGGCTTCGGCGAGGCCGTCCACCGGATGCTGCCCGAGCGCGAGGCCGAGGCCGTCCGTTTGACCGCTCTGCGCGACACGCTTTGGGCTGACCTCCAGCGCCGCATCCCCCGTGCCGTGCTGAACGGCCACCCGTCCGCGCGCCTGCCGAACAACCTCAACGTGTCCTTCCCCGGCCTCGACGCCGAGACGCTGCTGCTGGCCCTGGACCGGGCGGGCGTGTCCGCGTCATCCGGCTCGGCCTGCGCCTCGGGCAGCATCGAGCCGAGCCACGTCCTGACGGCGATGGGCCTGTCCGACGCCCGCGTGAACAGCGCCCTCCGGCTGACCCTGGGGCGCGGCACGACGCATGAAGAAGCCCGCCAGGCCGGAGAGGTCTTAGCGGGCGTCGTCGCGCGGCAGACGCGGTAAAAAGGGCGGTAGTGCCGCTGTGGCAGGCTGTTCTGCCTACGAGCGCGTCGGTTCTGGAACACCCAAGTCACGGCATATCTTGCGCGCCAGAATGTTGTTGACTTCTTGATGACGAGGAACGGCGGAGGCAGTCTGCGTCTGCGGATTGATATAAATCGTGTGATTGGCACCCTCGCGCAAGAACTCGCATCCATGCGATTCTAAATGACGGACCAAATCACGACGTTTCATGCGGCAGAAACCAAAAGCGGTTCACGAATGACCGTTTGACCGCGCAACCTTTCCTCAGCCATCAGGCGATTAGCCTCCAAAACAAGGGTGATCGCTTCTTGAAGATTGGCGCGGGCCTCGGCCAAGGTCTCCCCCTGCGTGTTCGCACCGGGTAACTCTTCCACGAAGCCTATATAGCCTTCCGGCACCTGCTGGAAGACCGGAGTGAGTGTAAATTCCATGAGCATTACCTTCCTCTCAAACAAAGGCGTTGGATACTGCACATTTTACACTAAAGTCCAACTGTTTGGTGCTCGCCCCACAGGTGACTGACGCCCTGCCACCTCACGCCCGAGCCGACTGCGCCTTCGTCTTCGCCACCCTGGTAGGATTTAACACTGAGCAGCCACGCGCTTTTACCCTGAGAGACAGCAACGCCCGGCCTCCTTCCGGGAAGAAGGCCGGGCGGTCTCGCATCAGGCACTTGGTGTGCGCCCCGCTCCAAAACTTGTCCGGCTGCTCACTCCGCTTGTCAGAGTGCTGAATGTTCAGGCTTGGTATTTTGTCTGTTGCGCTTTGACTGCTTCCAGTAAGTGATCCAAATGACGAACAGAAAAAGCGCCAGAAATCCTGGAAACGTTTCGGCGGCTGCCCCCCACCAAGTCAGTGTCGTTGGAGGACTGTGCCAAAGATTGAAGAGATAACGCATCGTGTAAACTGCCAGTGTTGAAATAGCCCACACTGGTAAACAGCACAATAACAAAGCGCAAACTGTCTTGGGTTTTTTCATGGCTACGTTTCCTGTAACACCCGCACCCAGAGACCTAAAGGCAAAGCTCACCCGCGACAGTGGCCCAGCAAGATGAACGATGATGCACACGACAACCGCGCCACTGACGTCCGGTGCAGCGCATTGTTAGGCTGTCTGGCTGTTACGCGCCTGCCGCTCGTCTAACAAGATTTGAGCAAACCTACCAAATAATTGATCAATCAGTAAAGGATCATCACTGCGGATAGATACCTGCCCCTGGCTACTAATGAACTTTTCCACTTTCATTGGTAACGGGTAACGTCCAGCCCATACAAGATATAACATGAGCCTCGTAAGAAGGTCCTGCTCGCTGGCCGATAAGCAACTGATACCTTTTGCCATTTCTACTATTCCGTGTCCGCCATCGCTTTTCACTAGAGTATGCGCTTTATCGCGGCCATAAAGAATTCCTTTGAACAAATTCTCAAAGGCAAGGCCCGTCAGCATCATAAAGGCTTCAGAATAAGCCAGCATCTTCTCTTGTGTGCCGGGTGCAGATCGACGTAGTAGTAAGGCCGCTTCCCAACATGGCAATATAGCATTAGCGGCTAACCTGAGCTGTTTAGCCTGAGCTAGCCAAGATTGGGGGTCTTGGCGAATAATCTCGAACAGTCCTTCTGGCATATAGTTTTCGCTTGGCAGCCTGCCCCGGCCCAGCAGCCTAACTAGTATTCAGCCGCACTTCTGCGGCATAATACGCTCATTCTGGGGTTCGACTGCGCTTCTACGGTGTAGCACGCTTTATCCGCGCGCTCGGCCTTGTCGGCGGGCGCACTGCTGTTCCCGCCCTGTTAGAGAACAACCGCAGAAGCAGGCCGAACAGAGCCGCGAGAGTGAGCCGCCTCAGTCCCCCGCGCCTTTGACTCCCGCCGCTTGCTTGTTGGGTATTATATCACAGCAATGGCCCCGGTGCAAGGGCCGCAGGCAACGAAGCGGCCCGGCTGTGGGAGCCGGGCCGCTTTCTTCTGGAGCAAGCGGCGGCTTAGGCTGCGGCGGCGTAGCCTTCGGGAGTGCCGACGTCGTGGAAGACGGGCAGGTAGTCGCGCCAGACCTCGTTCTTGGTGCCGCTGATGTACTTGCTCAGGCTGATGTACGGCACGTAGCGCGGGCGCTTGGGCGGGCGGGCCAGCTTCATGCCCGAGTTGTGCAGCAGCTTGTCCCCCTTGCGGGCGTTGCACCGGCGGCAGCAGGCGACCAGGTTGTCCCACTGCATCCCCCCGCCGACCTTCTTGGGCAGGATGTGGTCGATGGTCAGGTCGCGCGTCTGCACCCCGCAGTACTGGCAGGTGTAGTTGTCGCGGGCGAAGATAGACCGGCGGGACAGCTTCAGCTCGGGCAGGGGCCGCTTGACGTGGTAGCGCAGGCGCAGGACCGAGGGCGCGGCGACGGCCTCGCCCTCGCCCGTCAGCAGGCGCGGGGCCGACTCGCCCTCGTGCGTGTGCAGGATGTCCGCCTTGCCGAGATACAGCAGCACGACGGCCCGCCGCAGGTTGCAGACGTTAAGCGGCTCGTAATCGCTGTTCAGTACAAGAACCTCGTGACCCATAACGGTTGCGTCCCTTCCCGTGAAAAAGCCGAGAAACAAAGCCGACAAGAAACAAAGCCAAAAAAAAACCCGCTCCGACTTGGGCCGCCCTTTCGGGGAGCGGCGTCAGTCGTGAGCGGGTCGGGAGTGCGCGTGGTGTGGGTGCCACACGTGTACACAAGGTACAGGCGCGTGACAGTGCACCGCGGCATGGTACAGCGCGTGCCGGTGCCGCAATGCCTCCCCGCCCGCCCCTCCCCGCTCGTGGAGAGGACAGCCGCCATTTTTTGCTCGGTATTCGCTCATAAGACCTGGAAAGATTGTAGCAACTTCCGCCCGTTTTTGTCAAGATTTTGGCACAGACAGGCGAAAAAGAGGAAGGTTTTTTCCAGCGGGCCGGGCCGGGTACAATGGACGCGTTATGCTCTTTGATTCGCTGACATTGGCCGCCGTGCGGGACGAGCTGGGCCGAACCCTCGTGGGCGGTAAGGTCGAGAAGATCACCCAGCACGACGCGCTGGAGATCGTGCTGCGGTTCTACCACGCAGGGCACAAGCACGACCTGCTGCTCTCGTGTGACCCACAGGACGCCCGCGCGCACCTGACGCTGCAGCGGCGCGACAACCCGCCCACCCCCCTGGCGTTCTGCTCGGTCCTGCGGAAGCACCTGGACGGCGCGTGGCTTTCCGACGTTTCGATGCCCCTGGGCTTCGGCGAGCGCGTCCTGCACCTGCACCTGAAGGCCACCGATGGGGCACCCTACACGCTGATCGCCGAGATCATGGGCAAGCACAGCAACCTGCTTTTAGTCACGGACGCGGGGCGGATACTGGGCGTCGCCAAGCCCATCGGGCGCGGCCAGAACCGGTTCCGTGAGCTGCTGCCGGGGCTGCCCTACATCTCGCCGCCCCGGCAGCGGGGCCGGCGCGACCCCCTCGCGGCTTACGTGCCCGAGGAGGAGGCTGAAGACGGCGGGACGCTGTCGCCGGACGAGGCGCGGGACTGGCTGTTGTCCACGTTTTCGGGCGTCAGCCCGCTGCTGGCGACCGAGACGGTCGCCCGCGTCCAGCGCGGGGCACTCTCCCCGGCCACGCTGCACCACGCGCTCTCGCTCCTGCTGACCGTGGTGCGCGTCGGCGACTGGATGCCGCGCGTCTGGACCGACGCCCAGGGCATCGTCCTGGGGGCGTACCCCATCGCCCTGCTCTCGGTCCCGCCCGCCGAGCAGCACCCGCGCGAGTCGATCTCCGTCGCCCTCGACCACGCGGCCACGGCCATCATCCGGCGCGAGACGTTCACACGGGCCAAAGACTCGCTGCTGGCGATTCTGCTGCGGACGCGCAAGCTGCGCGAGCGCGAGGCCGACGAGTTGCAGTCGGCCCTGCGGAACGCAGGCCGGGCCGAGGAGTACCGGCAGACGGGGGATTTATTGCTGTCGCACCAGGGCCAGATCGGGCGCGGGCAGTCGCTGGTCTCGGTCCCCGATTACTACGTCCCGCCCCAGCCCGACGGCGAGCCGACCATGCGCTTCGTCGCCCTGGACCCCACTTTGAGCGTCCACGAGAACGCCGAGCGGTTCTACAAGCGCTCGCGCAAGGCCGCGTCCGGGGCGCTGACGCTGAAAGAGCGCCGCTCGCACGCCCTGGAAGAAGCCGCCCTGCTCGCCCAGGCCGAGCGCGAGGCCGCCCGCGTCTCCACCAATGAGGAGATCACCGCCCTGCGCGCCAGCCTCGCCGAGTCGCTCACGCGCGGGGCGCAGCAGGCCCGGCCCCTGGAGCCGGGCGAGGCCGCCCGCCGCCCTGCCCCCGACTTCGAGGGCCACAAGATTCGGACCTATCGCACCGTGGACGGCTGGGAAATCTTGGTGGGGGAGAACGCGACATCGAACGACTATTTGACCACGCGGCTCGCGGTCTCGTCGGACATCTGGCTCCACGTCCGCGCGGCCACGTCCGCACACGGCTTGATCCGCGCCCAGAACCGCCCCGCCGCCGTCTCGCCCGCCGCCTTGCAGCAGGCCGCCGAGATGGTCGCCGCCCGGAGCGAGGTCAAGCACTCGTCGCTGATCCCCGTCGATTACACGCTCAAGAAGTACGTCCGCAAGCCCCGCAAGAGCGCGCCGGGCGCGGTCACCTACGAGAACGAAAAGACGCTCTTCGTGGCGGGCATCCACGGGGAGGGGTGACGGGGGAGTGGGAGGGGCAGTGGAATGCCCCGGCACACGCTGAACTCCCCTATGACCGCATCCGGCCACGCGCGTTCTTTTCTTCCTTGCCCTCGCTGTGGTCGATCACGTAATGGAGCTGGTCAAAGAAGCCCTTCACCAGGCGGTCGCGCGTCATCGACTTCATCACGAAGTCTATCTCGGACCGCAGGTTCACCCCTTTCGCGTCGGCCATGTGGGCGATGCGGCCCGTCAGCGTGATCTTGCCGGCCTTCACCTGGACGTCCACCATGGTCGAGTCGACGGTGCGCTTGCCCAGCTCGCGGCGGGTGTTGCGCGCGATCTCGGCGTCTTCCGGGGTCATAGTATTTTCCTTTCCGCTGGTTTCTCTGTTGATTTCTCTTTGAGGGTATTATACCGCCATGCAGCCCTCCCCAAATCAGCACCTCCGACAGGAGTTCGGGGCGTCCACCGCCCGCGGCGTCTACCTCAACCACGCTGGCGTCTCGCCCGCCCCCGCCCGCGTCGTGCGGGCGGTCAAGGATGGCATGGACCACGCCGCCGAAGACCCCTTGGACTTCTTCATGACGCGGGCTATCCCTGCCCGCGAGTCCGCCCGGATGCGGCTGGCCCGGATGCTGGGTGTCCCCACCGAACATCTGGCCCTGCTCAAGAACACTGGGCACGGGCTGTCGCTGATCGCCGATGGCCTGAAGCTCTCGCCGGGCGACAACGTGGTCGGCGTGGACTGCGACTACCCGAGCGTGGTCTACCCGTGGTACGCGCAGGCGGACCGGGGTATCGAGACGCGGCTCGTCACGCCGCGCGGGCCAAATGGGGCGTTCACGGCGGACGATTTCGAGGCCGTGATGGACCACCGGACGCGCGTCGTGACGCTTTCGTGGGTGCAGTTCGGCACGGGCTTCCGGTGCGACCTGACCGCGTTCGCCGCCCTCGCCCATCGCCACAATGCGTTGCTGGTCGTGGACGTGATCCAGGGCCTGGGCGTATTGCCTTTGGAGGCTGGGAAGCTGGGCATCGACGTCGCCGTGACCGGCTCGCACAAGTGGCTGATGGCCCCGCCCGGCACGGGCGGCCTGTACATCGCGCCGCACGTCCTGGACCGCCTGCGCTTGGTCAACATGGGGGCCGGCGCGGTCGTGGACGTGATGAAGTTCGACCCGCTGGACTTCTCACCCAAGCCCAACGCCCAGCGCTACGAAGAAGGCAGCCCCAACGTCCTCGGCCTGATCGGCCTGGACGCCGCGCTGTCGCTTCTGGAAGAAGCGGGCACGGACGTCATCGCGGCCTACGTCCTGTCCCTCTGCGCCCACGCCGCCGACCGGCTTGAAGCCAAAGGCTACCACGTCCTCTCCCCCCGCGCCGAGGCGGATCGCGCGGGTCTGGTCATGTTCCAGCACCCGACCCGCGACAACGCCGCCGTCCTCGAAGTCCTCCAAGTGGCCAAAGTGACCGCCGCCGTCCGGGGCGGCCTCCTGCGCTTCTCGCCCCACTTCTACAACACCGTTGAAGAAATAAACCGGGCGGTGGACGCGCTGCCAGGCTAGGAGTCTTGCCGCCGCGACTCTCCAGCCCCGAAGGGGATTCAGTCCGCCTAGCCCGGTGCTTTGGCACCGGGTCCACAGTTTACCGCAGCCTCAGATACTCCAACTCCTTCACCCCGTACTTTAGTCCCGCGCTCCGTGCGAGCACCAAGGCGGCTGTTTGGTCGGCGGTCTTGCCGAAGACAGGTCTTGGCTGGTAGTTGTTTCTCAGGACGCCCGCCCCGTTCCGCGTCCTCTCGGACGTGGTCCAGCAGGGGACGATGGAGGCCCCCGCCACGCGCGTCTGTCCGCCCCCGGCGTGGAATCGCAGCCGCAGAATGAAAGTCTCGGGGTAACGGGCGAGGGAGTTCCCGCCGAACGCGAAGTTGCCCAGGCTGTAGGCGATGTACTTCCCTTTGTAACGCTCGATGCCCTGGACGACGTGGGGATGCGCCCCCACGACGGCGTCCGCCCCGGCGTCGATGAACCCTCGCCCCATCTTCTGCTGCCAGGGCCTCGGCACGGCGTCCAGCTCACTGCCCCAGTGCATCACCACGACCACGATGTTGCCGGGCTTCTTGTAGCGTCTGATCTCGCCGACGACCCGTTGGGGTGCCTCGCCGATGGCCGTGGTGTTCTCGCCGACGACGGTGCAGTCGCCGATGATGACGGTTTCGACGCCCCGGAGCGTCGTGACGCAGGGCACGTTCTGGTAGAAGACCGGGACGTGCGCGCGCGTGAAGTTTGCGACCGTGTCGCGGAACCCGGCCTGGAGGTAGTCGTGGGAGTGGTTGTTCGACAGCCCCACCGCCTCCACCGAGCTGGCCGGGAAGATCGCGGCGTACCGGGCAGGCCCCTTGAAGTGCCACTGCTTGTCGGCGATTGGGACGGCGTCCGTCAGCGTACACTCGAAGTTGACGACGGAAAGGTCGTCGTTCAGCAGCCAGGGCCGCACGAGGGCGAAGGGGTAGCCTAACTGCCCGGACCGCCGATACACGGAAGGGAAGCGGCCCGCGCCGCTGTCTCCGTTGACCGATCCGAACGTGCAATCGCCAGCGAAGGACAGCACGATCTCGACGTCTCGCCCGGTCGCTTGCTTCGGGGCGCGGGCGGCGGCAGGGGCAGATGGTGCCGAGGTTATAGGTTTGTGCCCACACCCACTGACGAGCCAGAGGGGAACGGCGGACGCCATCAGGGACAGCACAGTCAAGAGCGTTCCTATCGGCTTCCTGAATGTTTTCAGCATTGGCGGGTTTATAGAACGAAGCCCGGCCCCGGTGGGGGTCGGGCTTCTGAAGTAACCACGTCACGCGCACTTAGTCAAGCCGGACGCGCTTGCCCGTCTTCAGGTCCAGATAGTACGGGTGACCGAGGTAGCTGTAGTACCGGCGCCCGCTGTCCGCCGTGCTGCGCGAGGAGCGCACGGCGCGGACCGGCACGCGGAGCGAGCTGGTGGGGACGACCGGGGCGGCGGGGACGACCGGGGCGGCGGGGACGACCAGGGCGGCGGCGGGGACGTAGGTCCGGTGGTAGGACACGCGCTGGTTCAGCAGGACCCCGACCGGCGTCCCCGGCTTCAGGTCCACATCGCTGACCTTCTGAGTGCCTTTGAGCAATTGTCCGGCGGCATAGCCCAGACCGCCGCCGAGCAGCAGATCTTCGATTCGAAATTTGCCGCCTCCTAAGACGTTGATCAGCGCACCAGCCCCCGCGCCGATGCCGGCGTAGGTGAGGCTCTGATCTTTGTTCGTCTTGACGGCTTGCAGGGTGCCGTCGCTCTTGACTTGGAGGTCTTTGCTGTCAAGGCTGGTCACCGTCCCGAAGATCAGGTACGACTCGCCGCCCAACAGGCGCAGCCGCGTGAAGGTCAGATCCAGCGTACCCGGATCGCTCCCCGACTGGGGCGACACATGGCGGACGACGCCCTCGACCTCGGCACCCCGCAGGAGGCTGTTGTAGGCGCTCCGGTTGGTGTCCACTTTTGCCGTAAACGTGTCCCCCGCGTTCGCGGTCTTGGAACTCAGTTCCGTATCCAGCAGAACCGGAATGACGGTCCCGGGGTCCAGCACGACCCTGTCGCTCGCCGTGTTGTTCGCCGGGGCCGAAGCCGCCGGGTAGTCGACGCTGTTATTCCCGGAGGCGTCCTGGGCGAACGCCATCGGGGCGCTGAAGCCTGTGGTTATCAAGGCGGCCGTTGCGAGGGCCGCTGTTTTGACTTGGTGTGATGTGAGACTCACGGAAACTTCCCCTTTGTCTGGTTTCTCAGTCGGACTGCCCTAGGCATTAGGAATGTTCCCGAGTCAGCCCGGACCATTCCAGTCTTACCCACTTTCACGGGCAGAGTCACCCGCTCGCCCCAGCCGCGCTGCGTCCTCGTAGCGGACGCCCGCCCCGCCGAAGATGTCCAGGGCGCTCCCGATGGTCAGGTCTACCCTGCCGTGAGACAGGCTCTCGACTAGGGCGATGTCTTCCAGACGCCGCGCGCCGCCGGCATAGGTGGTCGGCAGCGTCACCCAATCGCCCAGCCGGCGCACTAACTCTTCGTCGATGCCCTCACACTTGCCCTCGATATCGGCGGCGTGAACCAAGAACTCGGCGCAGGAAGGTTCCAGCGCGCGAACCAGGGCGGCATCCAGGCGTGTCGGCGTGACAGTCTGCCAGCGATCTGTCGCCACATGATAATGCCCATCGGCCCCCACGCGGCAGCTCAGGTCGATGACCAAACGATCCGGGCCGACGGCGCGGACCATCGCCGTCAGGCGTTCGGGGGAAAACAAGCCGCTCTGGAACAAGGAAGACGTGACGATGACGTGGCTCGCGCCCGCGTCCAGCCACTGGCCGGCGTTGTCGGCGCTGATGCCCCCACCGATCTGGAGGCCGTCGGGATAAGCGGCCAGCGCGGATCGGGCGGCGTCCTCGCTGCCCGGCCCGAGCATGATGACGTGGCCGCCGCGCAGCCCGTCCCGCCGGTACAGAGCGGCGAATTCGGCGGGGGAGCGGTCGGAGACGAAGTTCGTGACCGTGCCCGCGCCTCCGTTGGTCAGCGTCCCGCCGACGATCTGGACCACGCGGCCCCCGCGCAGGTCGATACAGGGGCGGAAAGCCATGCGAAATCTCCAAACGGCGAAAGGCCCCGCGGGCGTACCCGCGGGGCCTTATAGTACCTGATGATAGTGCCTGATGCGAAACCCCTACGACACGGCGATGTCGCCGCGCTCGCCGGTGCGGATGCGGACCGCTTCGAGCACCTGGGTGACGAAGATCTTGCCGTCGCCGATTTCGCCGGTCCGGGCCGCGCCCTCGATGGCCTCGACCACCCGGTCCATCTGGTCGTCGGCCACGACCACGACGAGCTGTACCTTGGGCAGCAGGTTGACCTGGTACTCCGACCCGCGGTAGTGCTGGGTGTAACCCTTCTGCTTGCCCGCGCCCTTGATCTCCGTAACGCTGATGCCACGGATGCCGATCTCATCCAGTGCCCCTTTGACCTCGTCCAGACGGCTGGGGCGGATGATCGCCTCGATACGAACCATTGGTTTATCTCCTTTAGGCCTGCCTGGTAAAAGGCCTAATCGTAAAAGGCCTAATCGACGCCCGCCAGCGCGGGCAGGCCGGCGTTGTCGCCGTGGTAGCCCTCTTCGCCGTGCTCGGTGATGTCCAAGCCGTCTTCCTCCTCCTCGGAGGGCGCGCGCAGGCCGCCGCAGACGACCTTGACGAGCGAGCCGATGAGGAATGTGGCGACGATAGCCATCACGACCGTCAGCACGACCGCCTCAAGCTGCGCGATGAACTGGTCAATGGACGCGCCCGGCAGGCCGGAGAAGATGCCGTTGCTGCGGCCCAGGGGTCCGCTCGTCTGAGTGATGGCGGAGTTAACGGCGCTGTTGGCGAACAGGCCGGTCGCCAGCGCCCCCCACATCCCGCCGCAGGCATGGACGCCGAACACGTCCAGGGCGTCATCGTAGCGGTTCAGCTTGCCCTTGAGCTGTATGACCGAGAAGCAGATCGGGGAGACGATCAGGCCGATCAGCAGGGCGTCGAAGGCGTTGACGAAGCCGCAGGCCGGGGTGATGGCGACTAGCCCCGCCACCGCGCCCGAGCCGAAGCCGACGGCGGTCGGCTTCTTGAACCGGATCCACTCGATGACGGTCCAAGACATGGCCGCGGCGGCCGTGGCGATGTGGGTGTTGATGAACGCCGCCGTGGCAACGCTGTCAGCCGCAAGCTGCGAGCCGGCGTTGAAGCCGAACCAGCCGAACCAGAGCAGGGCGACGCCGATCAGCACCATCGGGACATTGTGCGGGCGCATTTCCTCAGCTCCGTGCCCTTGCCGCTTGCCCAGCATCATGCACAGGACCAGGGCCGAGACGCCGGACGAGATGTGGACGACGGTCCCGCCCGCGAAGTCCAGGGCGTGGATGTGGCCCGTGCCGATGTAGCCGCCGTCCCAAACCATGTGCGCCAGCGGGTCATAGAAGAACGTGGCCCACAGCAGGATGAACAGGCAGTACGCGCCGAACTTCATGCGCTCGGCGACCGCGCCCGAAATCAGGGCCGGGGTGATAATCGCGAACGTCATCTGGAACAGCATGAAGATCGCGCCCGGAATGGTGGCCGCGTTGGAAACCGGAGCCGCGCCCGCCCCCGCTCGCAAGCCCATCCAGCTTTCAGGACTGGCGAACAAGCCGATGCCCGCCACCTTCACCTCATGGGGTCCGAATGCCACCGAGTAGCCCCAGAGCATCCACTGGATGCTGATGATGCCCAGCGCGACGAACGACATCATCAGCGTGTTCAGGACGTTCTTGGAGCGGACCAGGCCGCCGTAGAACAGCGCCAGGCCCGGCGTCATCAGCATGACCAGGGCGGTGGCGACGATCATCCAGGCGGTGTCGCCCCGGCTCGCGCCCTCGGGGGTGAACGCCGCGTTGTTGATGTTCTTCAGGGAGTTCATCGCCGCCGCAGGCTTCGCGCTGTCGTCCTGGACCATCACGCTGCCGTTGATGTTGGCCGGGGCGGCGGGCGTCGCGGCAGCGGCAGTCGCCGCCGCCGCGCCCGAAGTGGCGGTGGCCGGGGCGGTGGAAGATGCCGGGGCGGACGCAGCCGGGGTGGGCGTCTGCGCGTAGACGGAGAGACACAGGGGGAGAAGCGCCATAACGCCGAGGGCGTGACGCCAGAAGTTGGGTTTCACGAAAAAGCATCCTCCAAGTAAGGAAAGAGTTTCCCAAAGGGAAAAGGTCTCCGGGGTGCTTCATCGCGGTTACCGGGTGGCTGCCTGCCAGGCGACAGCGCTTGGAAGTGTGCTAGTCTAGCACAGGCGGGGGGCTTTTGTCAAGCCGCTCCTGTTGCTATTTTCTCGTCGGCCTCGGACGCCTATCCCCGCGCCGCGAGATATTCCACGAACGCATCCTGCACGGCCCCCGCCTGCCGAGCAGTGCCGGGGAAGTTGTTCATCAGTAGCGAGAACACGTAGGGGTGCCCGTCACGGCCCGTCACGTACCCAGACAGGGCGCGCACCGCGCCCAGCGTACCGGTCTTGGCGTGGACGTTATTGGCCGCCCGCGTCCCCTTCATGCGGCCCTTGAGCGTCCCATCCACGCCCGCGATGGGCAGCGCATTGTAATAAATACGCCAGTCGGCCTGCCGACGCATCCCCAGCAGCAACTGCGCGACGGCCCGCGCGGTCACGTAGTTGCGCCGCCCCACCCCGCAGCCGTCCACCAGCGTGATGGCCCCGGTGTCCACACCCAGCCGCCGAAAGATCGGCGTCTCGGCGGCGTGGCCGGCCTCATAGCTGCCGCCCGCGCCCCGGCTGGCCCCGAGCAGGCGCACCAGGCTTTCTGCCAACAAATTGTCGCTCGGCTTGGTCATGCGCGCGAGATACGCCGACAGCGGCGCGGTCGTGTGCACGGCCAGCGTGACAGCGGCGTCGGCGGGCGTCCGCCCCATGACCGCCCGCCCCGTCAGCGCGATGCCGTGCCGGGCCAGCGCCTCGGCCAGCAATGTCGCCGCCAGCCGGGCCGGGTCTTGGACCGGCACGTTCGCCGTGAGCGTTTGCCCCAGCGGCAGCGTCCCCGAGACGACGAAAACGTTTTTGTCCCAGGGCCGGGTCACGGCGCAATCGTTGATGGCCCCTTTCGGCCCCGTCCGGGCGCTGACCACGACCGGCAGAAACGCCGTCGGCGGGTCGAGCGTGGCGGCGACAGGGTCGCCGGCGGCTTTGCCCGCCGAGACGTGGACGCCGAGATCGCCTTCGCCGGCTTCCAGGGCCGAGATCTGCGGGAACTCCTCGTCCGAAAGATCATCCCACTCCCAGCCGAACCCGTAAGGGCCGTCGGTAAAAAGCGTACCGTCGCCCACGACGTCACCCTCGACGCGCTTGACGCCCCGCGCCGCCAGCGCCTGCGCCATTGCGTCCAGATCAGCCGCCGACAGCAGCCCGTCCCCCCCGCCGCGCAGGTAGACGTCCCCGTGGATGGTCCCCGCCCCGTCGGGCTGGGATTGGGCGCATAGCCGTGTCGTCATGGTGAAGCGCGGCCCCAGCCCTTCCAGGGCTGCCGCCGCCGTGAACAGCTTGCGGTTGGAGGCGGGGATCAGCCGGACGTCGGCGTTACGCTGGAAGACGACCCGCCCGCCGTCGGCCCGGCAGACGATGGCCCCCGTGATACCGCCCTTCAGCGCGGGCGCGTCCAGGATGCGGCCCAGGGCCACCCCCAGAGGATCGGCACGAACCGGCGCAAGGCAGGCGAGAAGCAGCAGGCACAAGGGCGACAGGCGGGGAGAAGGACGTATCAAAGCGACCTCGTGAAGTAATAGCCGTCGTTGCTCATGCCGGCGGCCAGATAGACCTGGTGCGCGACCGTGCGCGCGTACCCCGACTCCAGCCGGACCCGGTCGCAGCCGCGCCCCCGAGCGATCTCGAACGCCCGCCCGAGCAGCGCCCGGCCCGCGCCTTGGCCCCGCGCGGCCTCGGTCACGATCAGGTCGGGAATCCAGGCCTGCGGGCGCGTGTAGTTCAGGTGCTCACGGACTTCGAGCGACAGGAAGCCCAGCAGCTCGCCGTCCCGCGCCGCGACCAGCGACGCCGTGCCTTCGCGCGCGAGGTGCCGCCCGTAGACGGCCCGCGCGGCCTGCATCGCTGCTTCCGTCACCGGGGGCCGGCCCAGCTCCGTCAGCAAGGCAGAGACGTGGGCGAAATCTTCCGCCACGGCCAGGCGAACGCGGATGTCGGTCATGGCGGCAGTATACCAGCCCTCCGCGCCAAACCGCGCAGGAATCTCCGTCCCGCGCCCCGAACTCCCTCCCCGTGACACTTCTGGGCGCGATCTTTGACTGTGACGGATTGCTGGCCGATACCGAGACGCCCGACTACGAGGCCTGGCGGCGGATCTACGAGGCGCAGGGCCTGCACCTGCCCGTCGCTTCGTGGGCGCAGAGCATCGGGACGGCGAAAGGGCACGACCGACACGACTGGCACACGCCGCTGGCCGAGCGCGTCGGGCCGGGCTACGACCGCGAGGCGACTCAGGCCCGCAGGCGCGCAAGCTACCAGGAGGCCATCGGGCGGCTCACGCCCATGCCCGGCGTGCTGGCCCTGCTGGACGCGCTGGACGGGGCGCAGATTCCCTGCGCGGTCGCGTCCAATTCGGAGCGCGCCTGGGTGGACCGTGTCTTGGAGATCACCGACCTGACCACGCGCTTCCGCGCCATTGCCACTGCCGACGAGGTGGACCGCCCCAAGCCCGCGCCCGATGTGTACCTGCTGGCCGCCGCGCGCCTGAACGTCCCGCCCGACCACTGCGCCGCGTTCGAGGACTCGCCGCGCGGCCTGGCCGCCGCCCACGCCGCCGGCATGTTCACCGTCGCCGTGCCCACCTCGCTGACCCGCCACTTCGCCTGGGAGCAGGCCCACCACATCGTCGAGAGCTTAGAGCATTTGACTTTGGAACATCTCCGGGCACGGGTGCCCACGCCGCCATGAAAACCCTTCGAGTGCTGCTAACGGCTATGTCGATCTGGGGGCTGGCGGTGGCCTGCGCGGCTTCCGCACCGGAACGGCTGACGCGGATATTTATGAAGACGCCGACGACCGGCTGGGCGCTGGGTGCCACGCCGCGCGGTGACGCGCTCCTGCGGACGACCGACGGCGGGCGGCACTGGCGCAACGTTTCTCCGAAAAGCATTTGGCCGCTTTCCCCTGCGCGGGTGCAGGCCAACAGCGACATGGATGGAATTGGCGATGAGGGGATCGACGCATACTTTGCCGACGGACGAAAGGGCTGGGTCGCACTGAAGGACCTCCAGGGCTGGGTGCGGGTGGAACGGACGCGCGACGGCGGTAAGCATTGGGCCGGGACTTCTTTTGCCGACCGGACGGGTGTCCAACTGCTCCTCTCGTTCCAAAATGCCAGGCGCGGCTGCCTCCTGACGATCTCCGACATGGCGAGCGGGTCAACGCGCAAGGCGCTGTACAGGACGAGGGACGGCGGGCGGACATGGACCGCCACGACGGGGGCACTACCGAACCATATCGACCCGGCGGGCGTCAGGTTTCGCAGCCGCTCCGAGGGCTGGCTTGCAGCGGGCTACCACGGTAGCGACGAGATGCCGTTCTATCACACGCGCGACGGCGGGCGGCGCTGGCGATTGCAGGAGATGAAAACGCCGACAGCACACGATTTCAGATACGGCGTCTTTGATGCGCCCCGGTTTTTCGGACGCGTAAATAAAGTCGGTGTCCTGCCCGTGCGCTTCGTTGAAGGCCCGCAGGATGAAACGGCCTTCTATGTAACGCGGGACGGCGGGGCGACGTGGCAGCTAAGGTGTGCCCCGGCGCTGGAAGCCTATGCCATCGTGACGGCTCGACACTGGCTGGGTCTCGATAGGTCTGGGACACGACTATACATCACCAGCAGCAGCGGCCACTCCTGGAATCGGCGCAGGCTGGTGCAGCGGGTTGGCGGTCTGGGACACGATACATCCTTGGAGTTCGTGACTACGAGAACCGGCTGGGCACTGATAGATGGCTACCGAGTCGGTGCTTCGACACTGCTGCAAACGCGGGACGGGGGCAGGCATTGGCGGACGATTTATCCGCTGACGAGGAGGCGCGCGCTTTGACACCCCAAGAGACCGTCCTCACACTGACGCGCCACATCCGCGAGGCGGTCCGGCCCCACCTGGGGGCCTGGCACGGGCGCGAGATCGTAGGCACGGCGGCCTCGGGCGACGCGACCTTTAAGATCGACGAGCACGCCGAGGAGGCCATCGTCTCGTTCATCGAGCGCGAGCGGCTGTCCATCGCCTATTACTCCGAGGACAAGGGGCTGATCGAGTTCGGGGCATCGCCCGAGGCCGTGCTGATCATCGACCCCATCGACGGCACCCGGCCCGCCGTGGCGGGATTCGAGCAGTGCGTCGTCTCGGTCGCCTGGGCCGACTACCGGCCCGACGTCACCCTGGCCGATGTCCGGCTGGGGTGCATCGGCGAGATCAAGAACGACGACCTGTTCTGGGCCGAGCGCGGGCGGGGGGCATACTGGATCGGGGCAAACGGGGCTGAGAAGTCACCACGCCTGCTGCCCACCGAGGAGATCAGCCGCGCGCCGCTGAGCTTCGAGGTGGTCGCCCGGCCCTTCGCGTGGCTCGGCGTCGCCCTGGCCGAGATCGTGGACGCAAGCTCGATGACCGGCGGCTGCTTCGTGTTCAGCTCGACGGCGTTCTCGCTGACCCGGCTGATGACCGGACAGCTCGCAACCTGCCTGGACATCGGGAACCGCCTGCTGCGCGACTTCCCGCAGGGCCGTGAGCGGTTCCTCGCGCTGGGGAAAGGCCGGCCCATCGGCCTGTTCCCCTACGACATCGCTGCCGCCCTGCTGATCGCCCAGGAAGCCGGCGCGGTCGTCACGGACGCCTATGGTCGTCCGCTGGGTGGGACGCGGCTGCTGGACACGGGCGAGGCGAACTTGCAGTCCATTTTGGGGGCGTCCAACCCAATCCTGCACGGCAAGATGCTCGCCGCCCTAGACGCGGGCGTCGCACGCTTGGAGATCGAATAGAGAGACCAGATAAGAGGTTTGTATGACTTTTGACGGTAAGTTTTGGCTGAGGATGGGGATCGGGCTGGCCGCAGCGGCGGGCGGGTACGTCATTTGGGCGAGCCGGCACAAGATGTTCGTCAACGACGTCACGACGGGTGAAAGTTCCGCCTACCCCAGTCTGCGGTCACGGGTCTACTACGCCGACGTCCCACAGGCGGCGGCGGCGGCGGAACAGGCCCTGAGTCGCCTGCCCCGCTGGAAGCTGGTTCAGCATGACTCGGAGAACGGCGTATTGGAGGCCGAGGTGCGGACGCGCGTCGGCCCGTTCACCGACGATGTCACCGTGTACTTCTTCCCCCTGGGCCGGGGCCAGACGCGCGTCACGATTCGCTCGCGCTCGCGCCTTGGCCGGGGGGACCTAGGCCAGAACGCCCACCACATCCGCGAGCTTCAAGCTGCGATGGACGCGCGGCTGAACACGGACGCGGCGTTTTAGGTGCCGGGGCTGCGGAAAGCCCCGGCAAAAAGGCGTTCTTCGGACGGGGAACAGTCTTTTCGTGTCTTCACCCGCGAGGGCGCGTCCCTGCCGGGGCATTACACTGCCCCGGCACACGCCGGCCTGCCCCCTTATACCCCGGTCAGGTTCGTCAGCGATTGGGACGCGGCGTACTGGACGTGCGGGTCAGGACTCTGCGCCAGGCGGCGCAGGAGGGCCAGGGCGGGGGCGTTTTTCTGGCCGATCTGGCCCAGGGTGACGGCCACCCAGGTCTGCGTGGCCGCGCCGCCGCCCGCACCGGCCTGGGCTAGCGTGGGGGCGACGTCGGACTGTGCCAGCGCGCCCATGCGCGCCAGCGTCTGGCTGGCGTTGAAGGGGACCGGCGTGGGCCGTGCGAACGCGGCCACGAGAGCGGGGATCGCCGGTCGCGACAGAACAGGCGTCAGAAGGCCGTCCTGAGCGGCACTGACCACGGCCCCGTCTTTGTCCCCCAGAGCTCCCACGAGTGTCGGGATGACGGCCGGGCTGCCGCTCCGCCCCAGGCCCGTCGCCGCCCCCTCGCGGACGTCGTCCGGGGTGGCGGGATCGGCCAGGGCGGCGGCCAAGGCGGACACTGCTTGCGGCGTTCCGATGCCGCCCAATGCCTGCGCGGCCCGCGCGGCGGTGTCTTTGCGCCCCAGGGCGGCGACCAAGGGGCCGACGGCGGGGGCGCCCACCGACTGCACCCCGGCCAAGGCGGCGTCCCGGACGCGCGCATCGAAGTCGCCCAAAGCCGCCACCAGGACGGCGACGGAAGGGGCGCTCGCGAAGCGGCCTACGGCCAGGGCGGCCTGGGCGCGGGCCTCACTGTCCGCGTTCACGTCCTGGAGAACGCCGGTCAGCGTCGACTCGGCCCCCGCCACCGAGGGCAGCGCGGACCGGGCCTTGGCTTGCGCCGCCTGGGCATCCCCCAATGCCTTCTGCGCGTCAGCCCGCGCCTTGGCGTCCTTGGCCTTCCCCAGATCCGCCTGGGCCTTCGTGACGGCATCGCGGGCGGACTGTGCGCCGTTGTAGGCAGCCAGGACCGTATCGGCGAGGGCGACCTGCGCCAGGCGCTGCACCGAGGCCTGGTCGGCCCGGCCCGCCAGCTTGGTCAGCTCGGGCAGGCTCGGGGGCGCGGCGATCTGATCCAGCAGGCCCACCATCTGCTGCCGGAAGGCGATGTCCGCACCCGCCTGTGGGTCTTCCAGGTGGGCGACGACCAGCGGCACCGAATCCGGGCCGATCTTCTGCAAGGCGCTGACGGCGGCGTCCTGAGCGGCCGGCAGCAACAGGACGGCGTTGACGGCATTGGCGGCGGGCGGGCCGCCGATTTTGCCCAGCACGTCTACGGCCGCCCCTCGGAGGTCCGGGTCGCCGTTGGAGAGACGGTCTACGACCTGCTTCAGGTTGCCGTCATTGGATTTCCCTAGGGCGGTCAGGCCGGTCTCGGCGGTGTCCTTGACGCCGCCGTCTTTGCACAGGCTGAACAAGGTGTCGAAGGACTGGGCGGGCGTGAGCTTGCCCGCCGCCGTCAGGCGGTTGACCGAGGCGGCGGCGTTCTTGCGGAGGTCCAGGCTGGCCTGGTTCTGCGGGCTGTCCTTGTCCTCGTCCGGGTTCTGCGTGTTTGCAAGCACGTCCGTCAGGTGCCCCCTCTGGACCAGACCCTGGACCGCGCGGTCGCGGACGTCCTGCTGCGGACTCGCCAGCGCGGCTTCGAGCTTCGCCTGCGCGCTGCGGTTGTAGGAAACCAAGCCATAGACGGCCAGGACCAGCACGACGGTGATGATGATAGCCCGCGCGCGGGCCTTGAAAAACGAGACGGCGTTGCTCATGCGTTCCCCCAGAAGTGTTGTCCCCATCTTAGACGAAACGGGGGGCTTTGTCAAGCGTCCCCCCCGGGCAGCACCGAGCAGGAGAGTCACGCGCGCCCGTCGAACAAAAGCCGCATGAGCATTCGGATCGCCGTCCTGCTGTCGGGTCGGAGCGGACGCGGGAGCAACATGCAGGCCATTGCCGAGGCTTGCGCCGACGGACGCATCGACGGCCGAGTCGTCCTCGTTCTGGGCAACGCCGCCGAATCGCCTGCGCTGGCCCGTGCGCGCGAGCTGGGTCTGCGCGCCGAGAGCCTTTCGACCCGGCAGGACGGGGCGGCCTACGCCGACGCGCTGCGGGCACTCTTGCATGACGCCCGCATAGATTTGATCTGCCTGGCCGGCTACATGCGGAAAGTACCCGACCCGGTCGTCAGCGCCTATGCAGGCCGGATTCTGAACATCCACGCCGCCCTGCTCCCCGCCTTCGGCGGCAAAGGCATGTACGGACACCACGCCCACCAGGCCGTCTTAGACTATGGCGTCAAGGTCTCGGGCTGCACGGTGCATTTCGTGGACGGCGACTATGACACCGGCCCTATCGTCCTGCAAACGCCGGTCGTGGTCCAGGAAGACGACACGGTCGAGACACTAGCCGCCCGCGTCCTGGCCGCCGAGCACCAGGCCTACCCCCGCGCCGTCGCCCTGTTCGCGGCGGGCCGCCTGCGCCTCGAAGGCCGGCGGGTGCGCGTCGCGGGGGAGTAAGCCCCTCCCCGCCGCGAAGGGACCGGGGAGGGACCTACCCCACCACCCCGTCAATCGCTTTTGCCATCTCCAGCAGCGCGCGAAGCTCGGCCAGCGGCAGCATCGTCGCCGCGTCCGACAGGGCGCGATCCGGGTCGGGATGGACCTCCAGGAACAGCGCGTCCACGCCCACAGCAACGGCCGCCCGCAGCAGCGGCGGGATGAACTCGCGCTGGCCCCCACTCGTCGTCCCCTGCCCCCCCGGCTGCTGGACCGAGTGCGTCGCGTCAAAGACCACGGGGCATCCTAAGCCGCGCAGGACCGGCAGCGCGCGCATGTCCACCACCAGGGTGTTGTAGCCGAAGCTCACGCCCCGCTCGCACAGCAGCAGGTTTTGGTTGCCCGTCCCCCATACCTTTTCCACCACGTTCTTCATGTCCCACGGGGCGAGAAACTGGCCCTTTTTGACGTTGACCGCCCGCCCGCTCTCGCCCGCCGCGACCAGCAGGTCGGTCTGCCGGGACAGAAACGCGGGTATCTGCAAGACATCCGCGACCTCGGCCACGGGTTTGACCTGCCAGGTTTCATGCACGTCCGTCAGGACGGGCACGCCGAACTCGGCCTTGATCGCTGCCAGGACTTCCAAGCCGCGCCCCAACCCCTCGCCCCGGAACGAGGCCGCCGACGTCCGGTTGGCCTTGTCGAACGACGCCTTGAAGATGTAGGGCAGACCCAGCGCGTCGCAGTCGGCCTTGGCCCGCGCCGCCACCTCGCGGCACAGGTCCAGGCTCTCGATGATGCACGGCCCGGCGATGACGGCCAGCGGCGAGTCCGGTCCGCCGACAACGAAGTTTTGGATGGTGACAGGATTTAGACTGTTATTCAAAGCGTTACTTTCTGTGCTTCGTGGTGCGCGCCGAGCAGGGCGTCTGCGCCCACCAGCACGTCGTCCACGGACAGCAGGCGCATGCACAGGTGCGGGTCGTCTGCGTTATGGCAGACCTTGCGGTCACAGGGACCGCACGGGACGGGGCGGGCCATGACCAGCGCCCTGCCCGTCCGTGGCCCGTACCAGGCCGGCGATGTCGGGCCGAACAGGGCGATCTGGGGCGTCCCCAAAGCCGCCGCCACATGCATCGGGCCGGTGTCGCCGCTGACCAGCAGCGCGGCGCGGTCGATCAGGGCCGCCGCCTGACGGAAACCCAGCTCGCCCGCCATCACGACGGGGGCGGGCGACATGCGCGCGGCGATCTCCTCCAGCGCGGGCCGTTCTCTGGCGCTGCCGATGACGACGACGCGCAGGTTGTGATGCCGCGCCAGCGAGTCGGCCAGCGCGACAAAGCGGTCGGGGGGCCAGCACTTGGTCGGCCAGGTCGTCATGGGGGCCAGGACGGCGAACCGCTGCCCGCGTGCCAGCCCCTGGGCCTCCAAGAAGTCTCCCGCGAGGGCCGCGTCCTCCGCCGTGTAGCCCATGCTCATGGGTCCGGCGGGCGCGGGCGGCAGGCCCAGTGCCTCCAGCGTCAGCAGGTACTGGTCCACCCGGTGCGCGGGCAGGCCCGGCTCCCCGTAGGCGTGCGTGTACAGGCGCTTGTAGTGGGGGCGGCGCGACTTGCCGTAGTAGCGCTTGAACGTGTCAAAGACGCCCACACGGACCTGGGCACCGGCCCCCAGCGCGAGCAGGGGCCACTCCTCGGGCTGGAACGACACGAAGACGTCGTAGTCCCGCTCCCGGAGCAGACGCCGAAAAGCCAGCATCCGTGCCAACCACGGGACATAGCGCAGACCCCGCACCAGGCGCTTCCAGTAGGCGCTGCTCCACTGAACCACCTCGTCCACGTAGGGATTAGCGTCTATCGCCTCGCGCTCGACGTGTTCGACAATCCAGGTGATGTGCGCCTCCGGGTGGGCCGCGCGCAGGGCGGCCAGCAGCGGCGTTCCCATCAGGATGTCGCCGAACGCCCCGGCCCGCAGGATCAGGATGCGCTTGGTGGCCTGCTCGCGCGGGACGGGGCAGCGGCGGACGGTCAGGTTGCAGGGGGCGAGCGGCGCAAAAAATTGAGGCGATGGGGGTATCGGCATGGACAACTCTAGCGTACCCATTCAGCATCCGGCTGCACCAAGCGCAGCAGGCCGGTCACCGCCTCGAAGACCTCGTCCACGCTGATGAGGCGCAAGCAGAGCAGATGGCTCTCCGGCGGGTTCGGGCATAACTTCTGGTCGCAGGGGCCGCACGGGACGGGGTGCATCAGCGTGACTCCGCCCGACGCCAGCGGCGCACGCCCTAGCACCGGCGTCGGTCCGAACAGCGACACCGCCGGGGTGCCGACGGCTGCGGCCACATGCATCGGGCCGGTGTCCCCGCTGATGAGCGCGGAGGATCGGGCGATCAAGGCCGCCATCTGTCGGAAGTCCAGAACGCCCGCAGCCTGGATCGGCCCAGACTCCATCCGGGCTGCGACCCTTGCCACCGCCTCGCGCTCTTCGGGGCGTCCGCTGCCGATCAGGACACTCGCGCAGCCAAGCCGCCGGGCCAGGGCATCGCCCAGGGCCGCGTACCGCTCCTCGGGCCAGCAGCGGGACGGCCAGGTCGTCATCGGGGCCAGTACGACGAACGGCCTGCCCTCAGCAAGCCCATGACCCTCCAGGAACCGGCCGGCGGCGGCGGCATCTTCCTCTGTAAAGCCCATGCTCATCCGTTTTTCCACCGGATCGGACAGGCCCAAAGCGCGCAGCGGCAGCAGGTACTGGTCCGTTCGATGCAGAGGCAGGTCGTCACGGGTGTAAGCGGCGGAATACAGCCGGACGTGGGGGCTGGTGCGCGCCAGGCCGTCGGTCTGCCGGAACGTGTCGAAGACGCCGATGGAGACGGGCGCGTCCACTCCTCGGACGAGCCAGGGCCACTCCTCCGGCTGGAACGAGATGAACACGTCATACCGGCGGCGGCGCAGCGCCCCGCAGAAGCGGCGGGCGCGCAAAAGCCCGAGCGGGAGCCGCTGCCAGCGAAACTGCCGCTTCCAGTACGCGCCGTCCCACCGGATGAGTTCGTCGATGTACGGGTTGGCATCGATAGCCTGGGCTTCGGTGTGCTCCACCAGCCAGGTCAGGTGCGCGTCGGGGTAAGCGGCGCGCAGGGCCGCCAGCAGCGGCGTCGCCATGAGCACGTCGCCGAACGCGCCGACGCGCGTTACGAGAATCCGGTGCGAAGCCTGCTCACGCCTCACGGGGCAGCGACGGAGCGGCACGCGGCAGGGGAGCAGCGGGAGCAGGAACTGCGGGGGTAGGTGGCGCGGGCGCGGCTTGCGGCGGAGTGTCATGGATTCACGCGGCCGGGGCTTTCTGGAGCGCCTTTACGCCGCGCGCACTCTCGTACTCGCGGTGGTAGAGCGCCTCGACCTTGTCGGTCATCACGCGCAGCGAGAAGTATCGCTCGACGCGCTCCCGGCCCGCCGCGCCCAGCCGGCGGCGCAGAAAGGCGTCGCCGGCCAGCCGCGCCATCGCGTCGGCCAAAGCTCCCGCGTCGGACGGCGGGACCAGGAAGCCGGTCTCGTCGTCCAGCACCATCTCGGGCGTCCCCCCCACGAGCGTCCCGATCACGGGCTTCGACAATGCCATGCCCTGCTGCACCACGGCGGAGCACGGCTCCTGCCAGGTGGACGGCACGGCGACCATGTCCAGGGCGTTGATGACATTGCCCACGTCGTCCCGGAAGCCGACGAACAGCACACGGTCGGCCAACCCTAAGTTCGTCACGATCTCGCGCAGACGCGCCTCGTCCGGCCCGTTCCCGACGACGACGAGGCGCAGGGGGTAGCGGTCGCCCAGCCGGGCGAGGGCGTCCAATAAAACGGCATGACCCTTCTCGGGCGCGATGCGCCCGATGATGCCCACGGCGACACTATCTTCGGGGATGCCCAGGTCGGCCCTGACCGCCCGCCGTGGGGCGGTCGTGCGCGCGAACGCCTCGACGTCGGTGCCGTGGTGGATGACTTCGACCTGGGCGTCGGGGACGCCGCACCGGAGCAGCGTCCGCCGGACCGAGTCGGAGACCGTCACCATGCGCGTGAACAGCAGGCGGCTGTAAAGCAGCGTCCCCGCCCGCGTCTTAAACGGGTACGGCATATGCCGCGACAGTACGCGGACGGGCACTCCCTCCAGTCGTGCCGCCGTGACGGGCACCACCATGTCCAAGCTCCAGTGGACGTGGACCACGTCGGTGGGGCGCTCACGGAAGAAGCGCCGCAGCTTCCCGAAGTCGCGCCAGTCGCCCTGCCGCCGCACGGTCATGGGGACGGTGGGCAGGCCCATCGCCTGCGCCCGCGCCTCGACCCATTTGCCGGGCCGGCAGGCGACGGTGACATCGTGGCCGCGCAGGCGGAGCTGTTCCGACAGGTTCAGGATGTGCAGCTCGGTCCCGCCCCAGGAGGGGAAGCTGGTCGCCACTTGCAGCACGGAGAGAGACATGGGTGCTTTTTGTCCTTACGCTCCGGCCTGCGCGCCGGCACGGGGCGGGGCATACGCCGCGCAGACCCGCGCGATGATGTCGGTCGTGGAGCGGCCCGCGACGAGCGAGAGGATCCGCACGTCGCCGCCGTAGCCGCGCACGACGCGCGCCTCGGGCAAATCTTCCTCGCGGTAGTCGCCGCCCTTGACGTAGACGGCGGGCCGCAATGCCTCGATTAGCGGGGCCGGGGTGCGCGTCGCAAACGGCACCACGAAGTCCACGCACGAGAGCGAGGCCAGCATCTCCATCCGCTCGGCCAGCGGCACGATGGGCCGCAGGTCGCCCTTGAAGCCGCGCACCGATTCGTCGGCGTTGACCGCAACCACCAGGGCGTCCCCCAGGGCACGCGCCTCGGCCAGATACCGGGCGTGGCCGACGTGGAGCAGGTCGAACACGCCGTTGGTGAAGACGACCGTCTCGCCCGCCGCCTGCCGGTCGGCGACCAGGGCCGCCAGGCTCTCGGGCGTCACGAGCTTAGGACCGGACGACGGGAAGGGCGAGGCCACGCGGTTTCCTTTCGGGGCGTTCCAGCCGCGCACCGACGGCGGCGATGACGGCGGACACGCCCAGGTCGTCCATGCACTTGACGTCGCCGCGCGCGCAGATCCGGTCGCGGCACGGGACGCAGGGCAGGCCCCGGTCGATCAGCACGGTGCTGTTGGCGGTCAGGGGACCCGTCCGATCAGGGTCCGCCGCCCCCGACAGCACGACCAGCGGCGCTCCCACGGCGGCCCCGATGTGCATCGGGCCGGTGTCGCAGGTCAAAAGCGCGTCCGCCCGCGCCAGAACCGCCCCGAATTCTTTGACCGAAAGCCGACCGGCCAGATTGATGATACGGCCGTCATACGACGCGACCTCGCGCGCCAGGGCGACCTCGTCCAGCCCGTCCATCACCGTCTTGAACGCGGGCGGGGCACCGGTCACGGCGACGCGGACGTTGGGCTGCCCGGCCCAGTAGGCGGCGACCTCGCCGAAGCGCGCTAAGGGCCAGCGGTTCAGGGGCCGCGAGGCGGCGGGGTTGATGACCAGCAGCCGGTCCCCGCCGCCCACGCCCTCCCCCATGAGCACGGCGTCGGCCCGCCGCCGGGCGGCCTCGGGGATAAAGAAGTCGAGCGAGCGGTCGCGCAACGGCCCGATGCCGAGCGGGACCAGCTCCTTGGCGAAGTCGTCCACGGCGTGGACGACGCGGCCCGTTTGGGGGCTGGCGGCCATGTTCTTGACGAACGTCAGCCGCGTCCGCGCGCCGCTCGCCGCCGCCATCAGGTACGATTTTGCGCTCGGGTGCAGGTTGATGACAAGGTCGTAGCGCCGCCGCGACAGCCGACACAGGAACGGCAGGAAGTGGTCCAGCCGCGAGTCCGCGCCGCGCTTGTCGAAGGGGAGCACGTCGCGCACGTCCGGGTGGCCTGCCAGCGCGTCCGCCATACCCCCGCCGACGATGAAATCCACTTCGATGCCGGGGAACGCCGCCCGGACCGCCCGGACCGAGGGCGTCGCCAGCAGGATGTCGCCCATGCCGCCGAATCGAATGAAAAGAGCGCGCTGAAAGTTCATGGGCCGCAACAAAAACCGCCGCCAGGCTCAGGGCCGGGTTCCACGGGTCAAGACCGCCTTTAAGCCACGGACCGGAGCTTGTAGGGCTTCGGCCCGTGGCGCGGCGTCAGAAGATTATACCGAATCCGGGGCGGCGGGCGCAAGCGCGCCACGGGCGTCTGCGGCCTGCGGCCTGAGAAGCGCTTGAGCCGCCTCCCGCACGTCATCGCTCGGCAGCGACGCCATCGTGCCGTCCGGCGACTCCAGGACGCGGTGGCGCGGCCCGTAGTTGCCCCATTTGCGCGGGTTGGTCGGCCCGAACAGGGCCACCGTCGGGACGCCCAGGGCGGCGGCGGAGTGCATGATGGCCGTGTCATTTCCCAGAAAAAGCCCGAGTTGTGAGACCAGACCCAGCGACCCGCGCAGGTCGCAGGCCCCCGCGAACGAGACCGCCCGCGCCCGCGTCTCGGGCGCGCAGAGCGCGAGCATCTCGCCACAGGCGTCGCGCTCGTCCGGCCCCCCGATCAGGGCCAGCCGCAGATCGGGGTCATCGGCGATCAGGGCGTCCGCCACACGCGCGAAGCCCGCCGCCCCCCACCGCTTGCGGGCCTGGCTCGCGCCGGGCTGGATGCCGACCAACTGCTCACGCCGCACGCGCTCGCCGCCCCAGGCCGCATTGAGGCACCGCCGCGCGGCCTCGGTCTCGTCCGCGCTGACCCACAGTTCCAGGGCGGGGTTGACCGGCGCGAAAGGGGCGACCGCGTGGAGGACGTCGAAATAGCAGGCGACCTCGCTCTTGTCACGGTCGTAGTCCACGGGGCAGTTCAGCAGCGGCCCGCGCCCTTCGGAGCGGAACCCGGCCCGCAGCCGCACCCCGCCCAGGCGCGGGGCGAGGGCCGAATGGAACGAGCGGTTCAGGGCCAGACACAGATCGAAGCGGCCCGCGCGGATGCGCCTGGCCAGCCGGAAGTACGCCCCCCACCCCTTGTCCGACTTGTACGGGTCGAACTCGATGATCTCATCCAAATACGGGTTGTTCTGGAGCAGGACGCGCGCGTTCCTCCCCGTCAGCAGCGCGATGTGCGCGTCCGGCCACTGCGCCCGCGCCCCCCGGAAGATCGGCGTCGCCAGCAGCGTGTCGCCGATGAACCGGAACTTGGTGGCGATCAGAATGCGCCGGATCGGGTGGGCGCGCGACCCGACCCCGGTTTCTTCTCCGAGGGCCGGGACCGGGGCGGATGGGGGGCGGGCTTCCCCCACGACGGGGAGTTCCACCAGGCCGCCCCGGCGGGCGCGCAGCAGGCGGCGGGCCGCCCGCGCCACTTCGTCCGGCGTGATCGCGCGCAGGCAGTCGTAACGCCCCTCGCAGGTGGGGTGATTGCCGCAGGGCGCGCAGGGCAGGTCTTTGAAGATCGTCACCGAGTCGGCGTCGAACGGCCCCGTCACGGCGGGGTCAGTCGAGCCGAACAGGGCGACGGTCGGCGTCCCCACCGCCGTCGCCAGGTGCATCGGCCCCGAGTCGGCGCTGATCAATAAATCGGCCCGCTTGAGCACGGCGGCCAGCGTCTTGACGTCGGTGCGCCCCACGAGGCTGACGGGCCGGGCGACGCGCGCCTGGCGGATCACGTCCGCCGCCATCCCCTCGTCCTCGCTCCCCGCCCCGACCAGGACGCAGGGCACGTCGCCCAGCGCATCCAGCGTCCGCGCGAACGACTCGGCGAACCAGCGCTTCTGCGGACGGGTCGCGCCGACGTTGACCGCGACCAGGGGGCCACCCGGCGCGATCCGGGCCTCGGCCAGCAAAATGTCGGCGGCAGCGCCCGATTCGGCGTCCACGACCATGACCAGGGAATACCGCTCCCCGGCAGGCGGCGGCGGCAGCGGCATGGTATCCAGCATCGCCTGGGCCATGTGCGTCGCCCGCGTCGGGCGCAGGTCGGTCAGGAATCGGTTCATGCCGCGCCCGGCCTGCCCTACGCGGCGCGGCGTCCGGGCCAGCCACGCGGCGGCGGCGTAAGCGGACAGCGGCGGCAGGATGACCGCATCGGTGTAACGCCCGTCGCGCAGCAGGCGGAACGTCTGCACGACCCGCGCCCAGCTCCCCGGCGCGGTGCGCGTGATGACGCCGTCCAGGTCGGGGTTGCCGTCCAGCACCTCGGCGGCGGCCCCGGCCCCGACCACGGTGTCGATCCGCGCGTCCGGGTGCGCCCGCCGCAGGGCGGCGATGGCCGGCGTGGTCAGCAGGGCGTCCCCCATATAGTTCATGTTGACGACGAGGAACTTTCGCATGGTTTCACAGTTCGGGGCGCTGCCCCCGGCACTCTCTTGCGCTGGTACTCTCCCATGTTGGGCTTATCCTACACATTTGCCGAGGCGGGCCAGCACTTCCCCTACCACTCTCTCGACGCTGATCCGCTCCATGCTCGCCGCACCGGCCTCCGGGGTGGGACGCCGGCCCGGCACCATCGCGCCAGGGGCAGGGTCGTGCAGGACCGTGTTCCGGCCCCCATACGGCCCGTGGCGGCGCGGGTCGGTCGCCCCGAACAGCGCGACGACCGGCGTCCCGACGGCCACGGCCAGGTGCATCGGCCCGCTGTCGCCGCTGACCAGCAGGTCGCAGGCGGCCAGCACCGAAGCCAGCTCACGCAGCGTCGTCCTGCCCGAGAGATCGACAAAATTGCCGGGCAGGCCGGGCGTGATCAAGGCCACGTCCCGCGCATCGTTCTTGTCGCCGACGAAGACCAACCCAATCCTCGCCGTCCCGAGAGCGGATGCGGTCTCGCCCCACTGCTCCAAGGGCCACCGCTTGTAGGCGCGGCCCGCGCCGACGTTCAGCGCGACGCGCGGGCGCGGCAGGTTTGACAGCCAGCCAGCGGCTCTGTCGGCACCGTCCGCTGCCAGGTACGGCTGCGACGTGAACTCGGCGTGGTCGGCGGGGACGCCCAGGGCGTCGGCGAAGCTGTACAGCAGATCCACCTCGTGCCGATCCCGCGCGCCGCCCGGCACGATGGGGTGCGTCAGAAAGAGCGCGTTGCCCTCGCGATTCCGGTCCCAACCCAGCCGCAAGGGTGCGCCCGATAGGCACGTGATGAGACCGCTCAATAACAGCCCCTGCATGTCCAGCGCGAGACCGTAGCGCGCGGCGCGGAGCGTGTTCCGCAATGCCCACAGGTCGCCTATCGAAGGCCTGTCGGGCAACACGTGGAGCTTATCGACCCAGGGGTTGCCGCGCAGGACGTCGGCGGAGCGGGCGCGAACGACCCAGTCCACGGCGGCGTGGGGCAGGCCTTGCCTGATCGCCTGCACGACGGGCAGGGCGTGGATGACGTCGCCGATGCTGCTGGTCTTAACGATCAACAACCGATGGATATCAGCCGGCGGCGGCAGCGGTCGGGGCATGGGCGCTCAGTCCTGGGGGCGGCGGGACGCGCCACCGGTCGTGCAGCCAGAGCCACTGGTCGGGGTACTGCCGGACGATGTCCTCAATATCCAAAGTGATCTCAGCCATGATCCGCCGCACGTCCTCCTCTTGGTCGCCCGTGGACACGGGCAGGATGGCGGGGTAAAAGACGGTCTTATACGTCCCGTCCGGCCGGCGGGGGCAGAACATCGGCAGAATCGCCGCGCCGGTCTTGAGCGCGAGCACGGCGGGGCCGGCCACGGTCCCGGCCAGGTGCCCGAAGAAGGGCACGAAGACGTCCTCGGACTTCTGATCGGGCACGATGGCGACGATCTTGTTTTCTTTGAGCTGCTTGAGCAGGGCGCGGGGCGACTCGCCGCGCGGGTGGACCGAGTAGCCGTTCGTCCCGCGCACCCGGTCGGTCAGCGCGTTGAACTCGGCATCCTCGCTCTGCCGGGCTACAACCTTGACATCGAAGCCCTCCATCACGGCCCGTTTGCACAGCCACTCCCAGTTGCCCAGGTGGGCGGACACGACGATGGCCCCCTTGCCCCGCGCCAGAAGCGCATCCATCGCCGCGTACCCTTCCGGCCCGGTCGTCACCCGGCGGCGCATCTCGTCCAGCGTGAAGTCCGCGCCCTTGAAGAACTCAACGAGCAGAGCGCGCGCGAAGTGCTGGAAGACGCGCTTGGTGAGCCGCTGCCGCTCCCCGGCCGTCAGCGAGTCGCCATAGGCGCGCAGCAGGTTCTTCTCCGCGACACGGCGGTACCGGCCCGACAGGTGGTAGGCCAGCGTCCCCGTCCCCGTCGCCCACGCCAGCGCGGGCGTCCACGGGACACGGCGGATGACCGAGAACAACCCCCAAAAGGCCCACCGCACGGCCCGCTGCCAAAATTTTTTGCTAGGGCGCATAAGCTGTATAAGAGACGGAAGAGGCCCGCCGCCCCAATCCTGGGCAGCCGGAAGTAAATACGGCCTTTTCCATCCCCCAGAATTGGGGCTAGGGGGCCTCCTCCTGACACCCTCAGCCGAGCCGAGAAATCACACTCGCCCAGAACCCGGCCTCGTCCTCGAAGGCCATTTCAATGCGGAGCGCCAGAACGGGCACGACCGCCGCATCCGTGCCCGGTCCTTCCCCCACGGGCCATTTCACCGCGTCCTTCTCGGTCATCACCAGAGCCGCCGCGCCAGCCACTGCCGCGTCGCGCAGAACCGCCCGCGCCTCTTCGGCAGAAAACCGGTGATGGTCGCCCCACGCCCGCAGAGATAACACGCGCGCCCCTGCCTCCCGTTCCAGCGTCCGCCGGAACGAGTCAGGCTGCGCGATGGCGGAAACGGCATGAACGGCCTGCCCCGCCAGCGCGTCCAATGGCAACAAAGGCGCGGCTAGGTCCGAAGCGGGGACGAAACCCACGCCGCGGTGGTCGGCGAAGAACAGCGGCGCATTGGGGGCCAGCACACGAGCCTGGGCGGCCAGGGCCGCACGCCCGCCCGCCGTCAGCCCACCCGCCCGCGTCGCCACGACGACGCCGGCCCGGCGCAGGTGCCGCTCCGGCTCACGCAGCCGGCCGCGCGGCAGCGGGAACCCGTTGTCGAACGGGCGGCGCGCGTCCAGCAGCACGATGTCCAGGTCCCGCGCGAGCTGCCAGAACTGAAAGCCGTCATCTAAGACGACCGCGCCTAAACCGAAGCGGCGGAGCGCCTCGCGGCCCGACAGCCGCCGGTCTTTGCCGACCAACACCGGCACACCGGGCAGCGTCCGGGCCAATAAAACAGGCTCGTCCCCGGCCCGCGCCGCGTCAAGATGAACCCGGCCTGCGTCGTCCGAGACGACCCCGACACCGCGGGTCTCGCCCCCGTGCCCCCGGCTGAGGACGGCGACGCGCTTTCCGTCCGCTTGCAGGCGGCGGCACAGCCACTGTGTCATCGGCGTCTTGCCCGTCCCGCCGACCGACAGGTTGCCGATGCTGACGACGGGGAGCGGCAAGTGCCCGCGCCGGCGCAGGCCCACCGTCTCTGCGGTGAGATACGCTTCCAGCCCGATGTCGTAAAGCCGGGCACAGCCGCCCAGAAACCCGCGGGTGACGTCGGCGGCCACGCCGGGCCGGGGCGGGTCGCCGATGACGCTCAGGACGTACCGTTCGAGGCGTTCAGGCAAAAGTTGGCTCCTACGCCCGCCGCCACAATCCCCGCCCGGTGCGGGCGACGGAGCCGCCCGTTTCGCGCTCCGCCTGCTCCTCCAGGGCCGTGATCGCCGCGCCCACGCGGTCGGCCCACCGCCGCTGCTCTTCCTCGCTCTTGGCGTCCGGCGGGATAAAGATCGGCTCGCCGTAAATCCAGACCGCCCGCGCGAACGGGGCCGGGACCAGGTAGCGGTCCCAGGCGCGCATCAGCCAGCGCGGCGAAGCGCTGATGCCGGCGGGGACGATCGGCGAGCCGGATTTCTGGGCGAGGAAGATCGCGCCGGGCTGGACCACGTGGCTCGGCCCGCGCGGGCCGTCCGGCGTGAAGGCCAGCGTCGCGCCCGCCCTGAGCTGCTTGGTGACCGTTAGGGCCGCCTGCACCGCGCCGCGCGCCGACGTTGACCCGCGCACGGTCCGCCAGCCGAAGTGGCGGAAGACGCGGTTCTGGTACTCGCCGTCTTTGGACGTGGAGATGATCGCCCAGTACCCGCGCCGGCGGAACCGCGCGATCGGGATCAGCGTCCGCCCGTGCCAGGTGACCAGGATAACGCCTTTGCCCTCCTGCTGCAAGGCGCGGATGCGCTCCTCGCCGACGATGTGCAGCCGCAAGGTCATCGAGACCAGCCGGACAGCTCCGTAGGCCAGGAACGACAGGATCGGGAACTTCAAAACTCGCAGATTCATGGTCAGTTCGGTTCAGCCCGCCCCCACCCCGCACCGGTCAGGCCGGGGCCGGGGCGGCGCTGGGGTCCGGGTGCCCCTCGGCTCCCTCTTCGCCGCCCCCCTCGGTGCCTCCCTCCCAAGGGTAGCGTTTCTCATGGAACCGCTCGTAGAGGTGGCGGTACAGGCCGCCCGGCAGGCGCATCAGGGCGTCGTGGGTGCCGCTCTCGACGATCCGCCCGGCTTCCATGACCAGGATTTTATGCGCGTTCTGGATCGTCGAAAGCCGGTGCGCGATGACCAGCGTGGTCCGCCCCCGCATCAGCGTCTCCAAGGCCTCCTGCACGATCTTCTCCGAGGCGGCGTCGAGCGACGACGTGGCCTCGTCCAGAATCAAGAGGCGCGGGTCTTTGAGCAGGGCGCGGGCGATGGCAACCCGCTGCCGCTGCCCGCCCGAGAGCTGCTTGCCGCGTTCGCCGACCAGCGTGTCGTACCCCCCCGGCAGAACGGCGGGGTCGGTGATGAACCCATGGGCGTTCGCCGCCCGCGCCGCCGCCTCGATCATCGCCTGCGTCGCGTCGGGCCGCCCATAGGCGATGTTGTCGCGGATCGTCCCGCCGAACAGCACGGTCTCCTGGGGCACGATCCCGATCTGCGCGCGCAGCGAGGCCAGCGTCACGCCGCGCAGGTCGTGGCCGTCCACCAAGATCCGCCCGGCCTGCGGGTCGTAGAACCGGGGGATGAGGTCCGCCAGGGTGCTCTTGCCCGCCCCCGACAGCCCGACCACGGCGACCACCTCGCCGGGCATCATGGTGAACGAGACGTCGCGCAGGACCGGCGTGTCGGGGACGTAGGAGAACGCCACGTTCTGGAACTCGATCCGGCCTTCGGACGACTCCAGTGCGACCGCTCCGGGCGCATCCTCGATCTCGGAGCGCACGTCCAGGACGTTCTGGAAGATGCGGCTGCCGCCGGCCTGGATCTGCTCCCACGTCACCTTCGCGCCGCCTAAATTACTGACGCCGACGGCGATCTGGTTGATGACGTAGATGAACTTGACCAGCTCGCTCAGGGTCAGCGCCTGCGTCCCGCCCTGGCCGCTGATGATCAGGCGCCCGGCGAACCACAGGGCCAGCGCGATGCCCGCCGCACCCATGACGTCGGTGATCGGCTTGAGCTTGGCGGCCTGGCGCACGACGATCATGGACAGGTCCTTGGCGGCCTGGCTCTCCGACCGGAACCGCTCCACGACGACCCGCTCGGACCCGAAGGACTGGATGATGCGGATGCCGCTGAGCGTCTCCTCCATCAGCGTGTTGACGTCGGCGAGCTTGTCCTGGGTCCGCCCGGTGATCGACCGGACCAGCCGCGCCAGGCGGTTGATGCTGTAGACCATGGCCGGGACGACGATCAGGGCGGTCAGGGACAGGAGCACGGAGATGTGGAAGATGATCCACAGCCCGGCGACGATGACGAACGGGGCCGGCGCGATGTCCTTCAGGCCGGACACGCTGCCCTGGAGCAGCGGCACGTCGTTGTTGATCGTGGACATCAGCGCGCCGGTCCGCTGGCGATTGAAGAAGCTCAACGACAGCCCCTGGAGGTGCCGGTAGACGGCGTTCCGCAGGCTCAGGCCGAGCCGCTGCCCGGCCTCGGCGAACAGCACTGTCTGGCCGTAGTAGAACAGCCCGCGCACGATGTAGATGGCGACGATCGCCAGGCAGATGAGATTGAGCTGATGCAGGTCGTGCTGATCGACCCGCTTGTCGGCCCCGCCCGTGCTGGCCTTGACGAACGCATCCAGCAGATCGGCGACCAGCAGCGACATGCCCGCCACGCCCACGGCGCAGGCCAGCGCGCCGAACAGGTAGCGCCGGTCCGGGTGAATGAAGGACCACAGCCGGTCCCATATTTCGCGCGGCTTGGAGGTCCCGCGCGGCGTGGCCTGGGTGTGCATCATCGGTGTGAGTGTACCAGGAAACGCAGACTGAGGAGCAGGATGAACCCCACCTGAAACAGCGCCGTGGTCTGCTCGCGGTTTCGCAAGGCCTGCGCCCACTCGAACCGCCCGCTCCCGGTCGTGCGCGGCCAGGGCGAGGGCAAAAGTCGCGGCACACGCGCGACATAGTCAAGGTATGGATGGCCGAACTTCGCCTTGAGGAACTTCTCCTCGTAGAAGATGGCGGCCAGGTGGAAGACCAAAAACAGCGAGACGGTGATCCCCACGCCCCACGCGCCCAGGCCCGAGACCAGGCCCATCCCGACCGCCAGCAGCAGCGAGCCGAAGTACAGCGGGTTCCGCACGTGGGCATACGGTCCGCCCGTGGCGATGGCAGCGTCCTTGGCGATAAACCCCGCCGCCCAGAACCGCACGAATTCCCCCAGGACGACCAAGGCGATCCCAGTCCCATAAGCGGCCCACCCGCCGTCGTCACGCCGCAGCCACAGCGTCAGGCCGAGCAGCAGCAGCGGCACGAGCCAGGTGAAGACGGTGCGGCGTCGCACCAGAAACGGCGGCTTCAGGGCCGGCGCGGCACCGCCCGAGCTACCGCCCGTACCGTCGGCATTGTTTTCGGATTGGACCATAGGTTCAGTGTCGGATCGGGCCATAAGTCCAAACGGGCCATAAGTCCAGAAAGGGGAGGGCCGGGGATGGGGTCATCCGTGGCCCCCGTCCCACCCCGCGATCATCTCCAGCAGCAGATCAGCCGACCGTGCGACGCCCCCCGGCTCGCCCAGGCTTTCGCGCGCGAGGTCCGCCAGGCGCTGCTTCAGGGTCAGGATACGGCCCGGCTCCAGCAGCAGTTCCACCGCCAGAGCGGCGATGGCGTCGGGCGTGGCCTCATCACCCAGCAGCTCGGCAAACAGACGCTCCCCGGCCAGGATGTTCGGCATCCCCAGGTGGACGATCCCGTGCGACCGGCGGCGCAGGCGGTACTCTAGGGCCATGAGCTTGGAGCCGCGGTAGACGATCACCATCGGCTTCTTCAGGATCATCGCTTCCAGTGTCGCCGTGCCGGACTTGGTCAGCACCAGGTCGGAGCGCGCCAGCACGTCCCACGTCAGCCCCTCGGCGATCACCAGGGGGGCCGGGCCGGGCGCGGGATGGGCATGAACGCCCGAGTCCACCGGCTCGGTCAGGTCGGCGGGCAGCAACAGCCCCGCGTCCGTCGCCAGGACGGGGACCGGGGTGGGCAAAGTCGTGTGCGCGATCTGGGCCAGCTTGTCGCCCGCCTGCGACATCAGGAGCTGGACGCGGGCCGCGCGCCCGCCCCGCCGCTGTTCCCGGCGGATCAGGCTCTCGACCTGGGCGCGCGCAGCGGACGACGACAGGGCGAGCACGAACTGGACGCTCGGGATGCGCCGGGTGATCTCCCCCGCCGCGCCGACCAGGGCAGGCAGGATGTGCCGGATCTCCCCACGGCGGCTGCCCGGCAGCAGGGCGACGATGGGGCGGGCGGGGTCCAGGCCGTAGCGCCCGTAGAAGGCCGAATCCTCCAGCGAGGGCTTGACTAGATCCAGCAGCGGGTGGCCCACGAAGTGGGCGTCCGCCCCCCCCGCCCGCAGAAGCGCCTCCGACCAGGGGAACGGCGTCACGATCCGGTCCGTGGCGGCGGCGAGGCCCTCCGCCCCCCCCGCCTTTCCCTGCCGCCGCCACGAGCCGGGCGGGAAGAAGTAAAAGATCGGGCAGATCCGCTGCGCCTTGACCCAGCGCGCCAGGGGCACGTTGAACGCCCCGGCATCGACCAGGACCAGGGCATCCGGCGGGTCCCGCTTCAGGGCGCGCTTCATGTCCCACAGCACCCACAGCATGGCGGGGATTTTGGTCAGCGTCTCGGCGATCCCGATGGCCGCCCAGGGGTCGCTGTCGTGGCGCAGGGCGAGGCCCGCCGCGCGCAGGAAGTGGCCGCCTATGCCCCAGGCCTCGACCGGGCGCGGCCGGGCAGCGGCGCGCAAGGCCTCGACCAGGGCGGCCCCCTGACGGTCCCCGGACGGCTCCCCGGCCACGACCGCGATGCGTAACGGTTTCTGCGCGTCTGTCTCCATCGTCAGTGCCGCGGCGCGTCGTTCTGCCGCCCGTTGGTGCCGAAACGGATGTTGCGGATGAAGTCGAGCAGGTAGTCAAGCTCGGGGCTTGGCAGGACCTCGCTCTGGACGGCCTCGACGGCCTGCGACATGCTTTCGACCGTCTGGACGGCCTGGGCGGTGTTCATCTCCGACCGGTAGAGCAGCTTGTAGGCCTGCTTCAGCCCGGCCCGGACGGGCGAGGGGACGCCGGACCGGCGCAGGCCGACCACGTTCAGGTCCAAAACTTTGCAGGGGCGGCCGTCGGCCATCATGAACGGCGGGATGTCCTGCACGACTTTGGAGTAGCCGCCGACGAAGGCGAGCCTGCCGATCCGCACGAACTGGTGGACGCCGACCATGCCGCCGAAGTTCACCCGGTCCTCGACGACGCAGTGGCCCGAGAAGCCGGTCAGGTTCGCCATGGTGATGCCGCTGCCGATCCGGCAGTTATGGCCGATGTGGCAGTAGGCCATGATCAGGTTGTCGTCGCCCACCCGCGTCTCGGCCCCCGCGCCCGCCGCCCGGTGGATCGTCACGTGCTCGCGGATGATGTTGTTGTCGCCGATGATCAGGAAGCTCTTGTCACCCTTGTATTTGCGGTCCTGCGGGATGCCGCCGAGGACCGCGCCTGGGAAGACATCGCAGCCCTTGCCGAGCGTCACGAACGACTCGATCACGACGTGGGGGCGCAGGCGCGTCCCGTCGCCGATCACGGCATCCGCGCCGACCACGGTGAAGGCCCCGATCTCGACGTCGCTGCCCAGGGTGGCGCTGGGGTCAATGCTGGCTGTGGGATGGATGTTCATGCAGGGGTGGTGTCTTGGCGGTGCCTTTTCGCATACTCACGTCGCATACTCACGTCGCATACTCACGCGGCAGGCGGGGATTAATCGGGGGGAACCAGCGCGAACAGAATCTCGGCCTCCGCCGCCGGCTCACCGCCCACGCGCGCCGTGCAGCGCACCTTGCCCGTGTTGCCGCGGATCCGCAGCACCTCCGTCTCCAGCGTCAGCGTGTCGCCGGGGACCACGGGGCGGCGGAACTTCGCCTCGCTGATCGTGCCAAGATACGCCATCTTCCCCTTGTGCTCCGGCAGGGACAGCACCATGATGCCGCCGATCTGCGCCATCGCCTCGATGATCAAAACGCCCGGCATGATCGCCCGCTGCGGGAAGTGGCCCTGGAAGAACGGCTCGTTAGCCGTCACGTTCTTCACGCCGACCGCCCGCCGCCCCGGCTCAAGCTCCAGGACGCGGTCCACCAGCAAAAAGGGGTAGCGATGCGGCAGGATGCTTTTGATCTCCTCGATCTCGAGTACAGGCAAGTTTCTCTCCTAGGACGATCGCAAAAGGGCGAGGGCCAGTCGCACGTTGAGCGCGTGGCCGGGGCGGACGGCGATGACGTGGGCCGACACAGGCCTCCCGATCAGGGCCAGGTCGCCGATCAAGTCCAGCAGCTTGTGGCGGGCCAGCTCGTTGGGGAACCGCAGCGGCGTCTCGTAGCGGTCCTCGCCCAGCACGACCGCGTTGTCGCGCGTCGCCCCCAGCCCCAGCCCGTGCGCCCGCAGCCACTCGATCTCCGACAGGAAGCCGAACGTCCGGGCCGGGGCGATGGCGGAGGCATAGTCGCCCCCCGCCCCGTCGAAGGCGGCCGCCAGCGTCCCCAGGTACGGGTGGCGCGGGTAGTCCAGCACGACGGTCGCCCGGAACCGATCCGACGGCAGCGCGACGACCGAGGACGCGCCATCTTCCAGAGCCAGGGGCGAGGACAGCGTCAAGGGCTTCACGGGCGGGCCGGGCTGTTCGCGCAGGCCGGCGGCGGCGATCAGGGCGGCGAACGGGGCCGCGCTGCCGTCGGCGGCGGGAAGCTCCCCGCCCTCCGTCTCGATCAGCGCATCGTCCACGCCCAGGCCGGCCAGGGCCGACAGCACGTGCTCGACGGTCTGGATCTCCCGCCCGCTCCACGACAGGCGGGTGCAGCGGGAGGTGTCGGAGACGTTCGCCGCGCGAGCCGGAATCTCCTGCCCCGTGGCCCGGTCCCGGAAGACCAACCCCGCGCCGGGTGGGGCCGGACACAGGCGCACCGCCGCATCGGCCCCCGAATGCAGGCTGACGCCGCTCAGGACCGTGCTGGGCGAGGCAAGAGTAGAGCGCGGGCGTTCCGGCGTCATTCGCCCGCCGCCTCCGCATCATCCGTCTCCGTTTTGACGCCCTCCAGGGCGGCCAGCCGCGCTTCCAGGTCTTTGATGTGCTTCGCCAGATCGGGCAGCGTACTGAACAAGGCCTGCGCGCGCATCTCGCTGCCGTGGGGGCGGCCATACACGCCCGACACGAAGGAGCCGGGGGCCAGGTCGCCGATCACGCCCGTCTTGGCCGCCACGATGCTCCCGTCGCCGATCTTGACGTGGTCCTTGATGCCGACCTGGCCGGCCAGGATGACCCCGTCGCCGATGTCCACGCTGCCCGAGACGCCGACCTGGGCGACGATCACGCAGTTGCGACCCACGGTGACGTTGTGGGCGATGTGCACCAGGTTGTCGATCTTGGTACCGGCCCCGATGCGCGTCGAGCCGGTCCTGGCCCGGTCGATGGTGACGTTGGCACCGATCTCGACATCGTCCTCGATGATGACGCGCCCGATCTGTGGGATCTTGTAGTGGCGGTTCTCGATGAACATATAGCCGAAGCCGTCGGTCCCCAGCACACTGCCGCTGTGGATCACGACGGCGCTGCCGATCTCGGTGTCGTCGTGCAGGACGACGTGCGGGTAGATCACGCAGTTGTCGCCGACCGAGACGTTGTCCCCGAGGTAGGCGAACGGGTAAATGACCGAGTTCTCGCCCACCCGCACGTTGTCGCCCAGCACGGCCAGCGCGTGGACCGAGGCGTTGCGCCCCAGCGCGGCGTTGTCACCGATCACGGCCGTCGGGTGGATGCCCCGGTAGGCTTTCGGCTCGGGCGCGAAGATCCGCAGGGCCTGGGCGAAGGCGAAGCGCGGGTTTTTGACCCGGATCAGCGGCTTGCCCTCGGGGTGGCCCGCGGGCCGGGGGCTGCCCGCGGGGGCGATCACGGCCGAGGCGAGCGAGCGCGCGGCGCTCGACAGCAGCTTGTCGGTCTCGGCGAACGTGATGTCGCCGCTCCGCGCGTCTTCGATGCTGGAGATGCCCAGGATAGCGATGTCCGCGTCACCCTCCACCGCCCCGTCGATCAGCGCGGCCAGTTGTCCCACGGTCGTTTGCATGGTGTCTCCCTCTCGCCAACACTCACAAAGCCGGCACCCCTAGAGGTGCCACACGCTCGCGGCCATCGCCCTCGTCAGGGCCGCCGTCAGGTCGCGGTCCCCCGCCCGCGGCGGCCCCAGCGTCAAGTCCCAATGCTGCTGGCTCGCCGTGTCCAGGGCGGCCGCCTGGGTGTCGTCGTACAAAAACCGCACCCACCGTGCCCGTTCCGCGCGCAACCGCACGAGGGCCGCGCGCAGGCTCGTCTGAGACAAGGCGGCCCGCGCCTGCCCGTGGGGGCCGGGCAGCGTCCGCGCGCCCGCGCCCCCCGCGTCCGGTACGCCCAAAGGGGTGGGCCGCGACAGGGCCAGCAGCAGCGCCCGCCGCTGACCGGCGAGCTGGCCGGAACGCGCGGCGATCAGGCGCGAGTCGTCTGCCCCCAGCCGGCCCTCCAGGGCGTCGGCCTGGGCCTGGACGTAGGCGCGGCGCGTGGCCCGCAGTGCCGCGACGGCCGTCAAGCGCCGCGCCCCGTCCGCCTCGCCCGCCGCCTGGCGGGCGGCGATCAGGGCATCGAGCCGCGCCCGCTCCGCCTCGACCTTCGCCCGCAGAGCGTCCCGCTTGGGCGCGGGCGGCGGCGAAAGCCGCCAGTTGTCCAGCGTCCGCGTCAGCGTCTTGACGTTTGCCTCTAGAAGCTGAAGCTCCAGGTCCGGCGCGATGGCCGCCTGCACCGCCACCAGGGGGAACCGCAGCCGCGCCTCACGCCGCCACACGTCCCGCTGCTGCCGGACCTGATCGACGCGCGCCGCTTTGCGCCGGCCGCGCAGGCTCTGGAGAAGCTCCTGCTCCACTCCGGTCAGCCGGGCCGCTTCGCGGGCGGCGTCGCCGGCGGGCGGGGATGCCCCCGCGCGCGGGGCGGGCAGGCCGGGCAGAGTCGCCCCACCCGCGCCCGATCCGCCCGCCGGCGGCGGCGTCCGCTCCAGGGATTCGAGACGGCCCAGGGCCGCGTCGTACTGGCCCACGCCGCGCCAGCCGGGGTGGCGGCGCACCAGCGCCCCCAGGTCGGCGTACCCGCGCGTCGGCGGCGGGGCCTGGGCGCGCTGCCCGTGCGGCGCACAGCCGCCCCCCAGGAGCAGGGCAAGCGCGAGGCAGGCCCGGAGCGGCCCGTGTCGCCTACTTGTTGATGCGCTTGACCACGTCTTCGGTGATGTCATTGGTCGTATAAACGGCGATGTCCGACGTGAAGACGACGGAAAGCCCCCGCTGCTGGGCGACGGCGGCGATGGCCTCGCGGACGCTCTGGGTGAACTCGGTGTTGTCCTTGTCGCTCAGCGCCTTGAGCTGCGCCTGGTACTGGTTGCCGACGTCTTGCAAGGATTGCTGGCCCTTCTGATATTGGTCCGTCAGCGACGCCAGCCGGGTCGTGTCGGCGGGGGTCGGTTCTTTTTTCTGCTGCAAATCGGTCAGGTCCTGGGCCGCCTTGGTGGCCTGGGCCTGGAGGACGGCGATGCGCGTGCGGTCGGCGTCGGTCTGCTTGGGCTTGCTCAACAGCCCTCCCAGCTCCGTCTGTTCGTCCCGCGTCAGGATGATGCTGGCCGCCTGCTGCTTGAAGGCCGCGTCCAGCCGGTCCGCCAGCGCGTGCAGCTCCTGGTCGTACCGGGTCTTCCGTGCCGACTGCGCCTGGAGCTTATTGATGTCCACGCTGCCGAAGGTGGCCCCGCCCCCGGCGGGCGCGGCCTGGGCGGCGCGCGGGGTGCCCGACGCCAGCGCGAGCGCGGCGAGGCCCAGAACGAGGAGGTCGCGCCCCGTGCGCGCGATGATCGGATGGATGGTCATGTGTCCCTGTGTTCCCTGTGTTTTGATGATGGTTGACTTGATGATCGTTAGAATGACTGGCCGATTTAGAATGACTGGCCGATGCTGAACTGTGTCCGCCCGCCCCGCGCCCCGGTCGTCGGGATCGCGTAGTCGAGGCGGATCGGGCCGATGGGCGTCACCAGCCGGATGCCCAGCCCGTAGTCGGCCGAGAACTGGAAGGCGGTGTGCTGGCGCAGGCCCTGCTGCTGGTAGATCGAGTTCCAGGCGTCGCCGCCGTCGAAGAGCAGGACGGCCTGGAAGTTGTTGTCCTTGCCGACCGGGACGCGCAGCTCGGCCTGGACCAGGGCGAGGTCCGTGCCCCAGAAACGGTCGGTGTCGTAACCGCGCAGCGAGTCCGCGCCGCCCAGGAAGTACTGCTCGAAGAAGGGGATGTTGCGGGCCGTCGCCCCGATCAGCAGGCGGGTTGCCAAGACGCGCTTGGGCTGGTTGAACTGCCCCGGCTTGCGCGGCCCCTGCAAACTGGTGTACTGCCGCAGGTCCAGGCCGAGCTTGCCGAAGAGCTGCCGGCCTGGTGCCAGTGCGCTCGGGTAGCGGTTGTCCACGGACCGGGTCGTCGAGGTGACGATCTCATACGAGAGGGCGCGCGAGCCGCCCGCGGCGGGGGCCAGCGCGTTGTCGCTGTTGCTGTAGTTCGCCCGCGCACCCAGGCCCGTCACGCTGCCCTTTTGGAGGATGAACTGGTCCTGGAGCTGGAGCTGCACGTTGTCCGTGCTGACGGTTTCGCTGCGGAACGTCAGGCCGGCCGTCAGCAGGTCGCCCAGGGCACGGTTGATGCCCAGCACCCCGCCCTTGCGCCGCTCCAGATACGTGCTGGTGTTGCCCGAAGTGTTGAGCGCGGACCCGCCGCCGAACTGGCCCGAATTGAAGCGGTAGACGGCCTTGTCATACAGGTCGATGTCGAGGCTGGTGTGCCGCTTGTCCAGGTACGGCTCGAAGAAGCCGGCCTCCAGGCTGCTCTGGCTGTTGATGCCGCCCACCTCCCACTGGAGGCTGACCCGCTCGCCCATGCCGCGGAAATTGTTGTCGGCCAGCTCCGCCCGGCCCACGAGCTTGGAGCGGGACGAGTAGCCGACGCCTACCGAAACCTGCGCGCTCTTCTTCTCGACGAGGGGGATGGTCACGTCCACCTTGCCCACGTCGGTCGAGGCCAGGTCGTAGGGTTCCACGTCCGCCAGCCCTAGGTTGTTGATTCGCGTCTCGTCACGCTGCAACGTGTTGATGTTCAGCACGTCGCCGGGCTTCGTGCGCATCTCGCGGGTGATGACGACGGTCTTGGTCTTCTTGTTGCCTTTGATCGTGATCGAGTTGATGTGCGCTTCGACCAGCGGGACGTTCAGCACGCCCGTCAGCGGGTCGATGTTGATGTCTGAGGACACGTCGAAGATGTACCCCTGGGAGAAGACATAGCCCGTCGTGTGGTTGAACAGCTTGTCCAGGTCGGTGACGAGGACGCTGGTGTTCAGCACCTGGCCTTCCCGCGTCTGCATCAGCGACTTGAGCTTGGCGGCGGGGATGGTCGGCTGCCCGTTCGGGGTGTTGGCGGTGAAGTGGATCGCCTTGACGACCGGGTTCTCCTTCACGCCGAACGTCACGTCCACGCCGCCGGCGGGGTCCTGGCCGCCGTTCAGCGCGACGTCACCGTTGAAGTAGCCCATGTTCTTGACGGCGTCGCGGGCGGCCACGGCCACGCCCGCGCTGTACGGCTCGCCCAGCCGCAGGCCGGCCTGCGTGATCACGGCCCGGATGGCGGCGTCGGAGATGTTCTGGTTGCCCGAAATCGTGATCCGTGAAACACGGCCCGTGAACTGCGGGGCCGCGGACGTGTCCGTGGACGGCGGGTTCAGTGTCGGCACGGTGAACGTCGGCAGGCCCCTCGCCCCACCCGCCGGGGGCGTGGGATTCGGGGCGGGCGGCTGGTCCGTCGGCGGCGTGGCGACCGGCGGGGTCACGATCGGCGGGGCGGTGATGGAGGGCAGCGTGGCCGGCGGGGGGGGGCCGGGCCGGGGGGTCGGCGGGCCGGCCTGGCCCGCCGTCCCGGTGTCCCCGGCGTTATCCGCCGCCTTGCCCTGGGCCGCCGCAGGAAGCAGCGGCGCAAGCCCCGTCAGACCCAACACGCCCGACACAGCAAGGGCGCAGGCTCTGCGCTTGATGCAGGTGCCGTGCGCCCGATTTTTGTTCCAGATTGCCAAACGCTCGCTCCCTTGTCTTCCCGTCACGTCTTCAGATACGGCTCGATCCGCTGCCGGACCATCGCCCGCGCCCGGTTCAGCCGCGTCTTCACGGCCTCCAAAGTCAGGCCGGTCGCCTGGGCGATCTCCCCGTAGGAGAGGCCGTCCACCTCGCGCAGTACCAGCACCACGCGGTATTCCGAGGCCAGCCCGTCTACGGCCCGGTTGATCTGGGCCTGTAGCTCTTTCTGCTCCAGCCGCCGGGCGGGCGAGCCGCTCCAGTCGGCGATCTCCCGGACCGGCGCGGCCTCGCCCTCGTCCGCCCCATCGCCGGACAGACCGGCGTCCAGGGACGGCCCCTCCATTTCGCGCTGCCGGTCCCGCTGCTTGAAGCGGTTCTTGCAGTGGTTGTGTGCGATCCGGTACAGCCAGGTGTAGACCTTGGCATCCCCCCGGAACTGCTCCCGCGCTTTGTAAGCCGAGAGGAAGGTCTCCTGGGTCAGGTCGGTGGCCTCGTCGTAGTCCCCGATCCACTGGAAGATCGTGTTGAAGATCTGCGGCCCGTACTTCGCGTAGAGCGCGTCAAAGTCGCGGACCAGCGCGACGCCGTCGCGCAGCGCCCCGGTCGCGTCGCGCGACGCCCCGGCCCCTGAGACGGGCGGGTTGTTACTCTTTAGGACAAAGCTGGGGGCGAAAGGTTTCACGTTATTTTGTGTACGGGCGGGGCCGGGGCGGGGGCCTCATCCCCGGCCCTTCTCATTGCCGGGGGAAAGAGGCGGAGAGGACCGGCCTGAATCCTTTCCCTCCCAAAGGGGAAGGAAGCGCGGTGGAGCACGGGCGGGGCACCGGGCGGGGGCGTACCCGCCCGCTAGAACTTGAGTACGCTTTCGAGCGTCACCGTGTCGTTCTTCTGATCATCCGTCGCCACGCCCAGGCGCAGCCGGCTGGTAAAGTCGTAGCCGAGATTCAGCGTATACTGCGGCGGCAGCAGCGTCGCGTCCACGCTCCCCCGCGCGCCGAAGGAGCGCGAGAACGTCACGTCCAGGCGCGGCCCGATCTGCTTGGTGACGGTCACGAACGACAGGTCGGGCTGGTAGGAGACATCCAGCACGACGCCCAGCGCCCCCCCGACGGCATCGGTCAGCGGCGACAGCAGGCTCGGGACGGCCAGGCTCGCGACGGCGTTCTTGAGCTGCGACTCCAGCGCATCCGCGCCGCCGCCGCCGGCCACCAGCGATCCGACCGGGACCAGGGCGGCCAGCATCTGAGTCCGGTTCAGGCCCGGCGGGGACGAGGTCAGGTCGAGTTTCAAGTCGTCCGGCGAATTCAGGACGCCCACGATGTGGGCGGTGATGGTGTAGTGCTGGCGCGTCTGCCCGAACCCGCCGCCCCCCGCCGCCGCCGCCCGCGACTGCGGGGCCTGCTCGCCGATCCCGCCCGTCCCGGTCGAGGCGTCCTGCGCCAGCGAGCGGCCCTGGGCCAGCGTCGCCTGCGTGGGCGAGACGTTCGCCTGGGCGGTCAGGTCCACCCGTGTCTCCAGCGTGGGCAGGCCATCAGGACCCTCGACCGGGTAGGTCGCATGGACGGAGTTCTGGTCGCCGTTCGCGGGCTTGACGATCTTCAGCAGGGTCGCCGGCGGCAACGTGAACTGGCCGCTCGCGACCGCGAGGGAGGCATCGACCGTCGGCGCGGACAGACGGCCCCCGATCCGCACCCGCCCGCCGGCGTCCGCGCGCAGCAGCGCGCTGCGGACGCTGGCCGTCTTTTTGCGCCCGCCGCCCACCTGGATCGCGACATCGAACGAAGGATTGAAGGCGGACGCCTTGCCCGGCGCGGCGGCGGCGGTGGTGGCCGCCGGCAGTGTCCCGACGGCGTCGCTGATCACGACCGGCTGCCCCGCAGGCGTCGAGACGCGCGGCGTCAGGAGCGGGCCGACGGCAGCCAGCATCCCGTTGATCTTCGCCTTCAGGCCGCTGCCGAACTTCTGGAACAGCGCGCTCTGGCGGCTGTTCTCGTCCACGGTCAGGTCTTTGGCCGAAAAGTGCAGGTCGACGCGGTTGTCGCCGTCCAGGGCGACGCCGCCCGAGAGGGCGAAGCCGCCGCCCTTGCTGGACCGGCCCGCCAGGGACTGGACGGTGGCCCTGTTACCCCCCACAACAACGACGCCGTTGATTTTGTTCACCGCAGTGTCGAAGCCGACCGCGCCGACCGACCCGTCGAGGAGCGTGACCAGGCCCGAGACCTGGCCGCTGCCGTAAGAGGCGCTCACTTTGAGCTGGCCCCCGGTCTTCTTCGGGTCCAGGGCACCGGGCGCGAACGCGGCCAGGGCGGACAGGTCCTGCACCAGGAGACTCGCGTGCAGGTCCTGGTCCGGCAGCAGCGCGCGGTCGGTGCCGGGCAGGAAGACCGGCAGCGTCCCCGACAGTGTCGCCACCACCCGCCCGCCCTTGAACGCCGCCAGGTCGGTGACGGTCAGCACCTTCGGCGCGTCGGGCGAGGCCGAGGCCAGCGTGATCGTGCCGCTGCGAATTCGGTCCAGCGCGTAGACGGGGGCGGCCAGATCGGGCGCGATGCCGTCGGGCGCGTCCGGCGCTTTTTTGTCACTCTTCTTGCTCTTCTTGCCTTTCTTACCCTTCCCGCTGTCCGTGGGGGGCGGCGGCGGGGCGGGCGGCGTCTCAGGATTGGACAGGCTGATCGAGCCGACCAGGTTCGGGACGTGGAGCGGGCCGCCCGGCTTGGTCGCGCGAATCGGGCCAGAGGCGTCCAGTGACAGGTCGCTGATCTCGCGCGGCAGCGCGCGTAGGATCGGCGCGGCGGAGGGCACGGCGGTTTCGAGCAGGGCCAGCGGGATGTTGGAGGCGTCCAGGTCGGCCACCGCGTCGCCGTCCAGATCCGCCGTCGTCGTCAGGTTCAGGAAGGCCCGCGCGCTGGTCGCCCGGAGTTGCCGGACGGTGACGACCCGGTGCAGCTTCCCCCCCACCGGGCGGCTCTCGTAGGAGGCGTCCGCGGTCAGCACCCCAACCGGGACGCCCCCCGCCAGCAGGTCCGTGGCGGATGCTTGGACGCTGCCGCCGGGACGTGCGCCGCCCTGCACGTCGAGCGCGGCGCGCAGCCCGGCCACGCGCGTCTCGCCCAGGACCAGGCTCTGGGCGCTCAGGTCCGCGCGCACCTGGGGGGCGGCCAGCGTCCCCGAGACGACGACGCGCGGCAGGGCGAACGTGCCCGAGATCGGCTGTGGCAGGGCGGCCAGCCGCGCCAGGAACGCCTTCCCCGTCGCCGTCCGCGCCCACGGGGTTGCGCGGACCGTGGCAAACACGTGCGACAGGCTCTCGGGCGAGACCTCGGGGATGGCCCCCTGGGCGGAGATCGTCCCCGCGCGGTTGGGGTGACCGGGCGCGGGCAGACTGAGGCGCAGGGCGCTCAGGTCGTACTCGACTGTGCGGCCCTTCTCGGCGGCGTAGTCGGACGGGACCCGGACGACGAGCCGCAGCGGGCCGCCGGTCTGCGTCAGAACGCCGTCGGCGTAGCGGCCCGCGAGGGTGAACGGCGCGAACGTCTGCCGGTTGACGACGAGATCGGGCACGTCCAGCGCCTTCAGGACGACGCGCGGGGCCTGGGGCGTCCCCGCAAAGCTGCCCGACAGCGAAACGGTCCCCGTGACATCGGCGTAAGGGTCGAGCAGGGCGTGAAACCGGGTCAGGTCCAGCCCCGAGGCGGTGAACGCCGCCGAGACCGCGCCGGAAGGGATGAGCGACCCGCTGGCCGTCAGCGTCGCCGCCCCCGAGGCTATCCGGGCGTTGGCGATGTGCAGGGTGTTGTTCTGGAAAGACAGGTCCGCCGCCGCCCGGTCTACGCGATAATCCCCCACCGTCGCGTCCATGACCAGCGCGTGGCCCGAGACGACCGGCGACTTGACGCGCCCCGAGACTCGGAACGCCCCTTGGGCCACCCCGGTGAGGTTCGGCAGGCTGGCCGCGAGGCGCTTGGCGGTCTTGGGCGAGGGGGCCGACGCCTGCTCGGCCAGGCGCAGGAAGTCCGCCACGTCGCCCTGCGAGAGCGCGACGCGCAGATCCAGGGCGGGGTTCTGCGTGGCGAGCTGCGTCACGCTCCCGTCAATGGCGATGGCCGTGGGGAACCGGCGCGCGACCACGTCTTGCAGGCGCACCCCGTCGCGGCTCGCCGTGACGTGGCCCGTCACCAGGTCGGCGGAATAGCGGCCGTAGCGGGGCGCGGCCAGCCGGACGCCCCCGCTGACCTGGGGCGACCGGGCCGGGCCGGTCACGGTCCCGTCGAAGGCCGCCCGGCCTCCCAGCGCCAATTTCGAGTAGGGCCGGAGCAGGCCGCCGAGGTCCAGGCCCGCCGCCCGCACCGTCAGGTTCCACCGGCCCGCGCCCACCGGAGCCGTCCCGCTGACCGCCAGCGCCCCGTCGGCGTTCCGGCCCGTCAGCCGCGTGACCGTGACCGGGCCGCCCTGCGTCCACGAGACGCGCCCCCCCGCCGTCTGGAGCGTGGTCTGCCGCGCGCGCAGGCCCCGGCCGCTCACGTCGGCGACGACCGACAGGGGGCGGCCCGCGTTGTCTACCAGAAACTGCGCGTCCGCCAGCCCGCCTAAGTTTAGACCCTGCGTGGCCGCCGACGGCGGCAGGCGCAAAGCGGCCAGGTCCACGCCGCGCACGTCGCCCGCCAGCAGCACGGCGGGCTTCGCGCGCGAGAGGTCCACGGTCGCCCGCACGGACGCCCGCCCGGCCCCGTTGATGCGGAACGAGGCGGCGGGGACTGAGAGTATCTTGCCCGCGTAGACCGCCGACAGGAGCAGTGACGTCACCCGGTTGCCGCCGTAGCCCAGCGCGGGCGCGGAGACATTGGCCGTGACGGTGGGGGCGGCGACGGCACCGGTCACGCGCGCCGAGACCGCAAGCATCCCGGCGGACAGGCCCGGCGGGAGCGAGACACCGGGCACGGCCCGCGCAAGGCGCAGGGCGTCCAGGCGCGGCGACGCCAGGGCAAGGGCGACCTGGGGGTGGACGAAGTCGAAGACGGTGCCCGAGGCCGTCAGCGGCTGCCCCGCAAGCAGCGCGCGCGCGTTCAGCGACACGCCCGCGCCGGTGAACGACGCCGTGCCGGTCAGCGCGCGCAGGGGCAGCCGCCGCAGGCGCGGGTCGGTCAGGTCCAGGCCCACGCCGCGCACGGCCACGCTCCCGGCGAGGTCGAGCGGAACGCCCGGCGGCTTGGACTTGTTCAGCGCCGACAGCACGACATCGGCGTCCAGCCGGCCCGCCACGATCCGCACCTGCGGCGTCTTGCGCGTGTCGGCGAAGTAGGCCGTCCAGTAGGCCGCGTCGGCGTCGGTCGCCGCGACGTGCCCCCGGAACCGGCCCGCCACCTCGCGCGAGGCCGCCCCGTCCAGATGCAGCGTCGCCAGCCGCCGCCCGTCGCCCCGCCCCTGCGCGACGAAGTAGACGTTACGCACCGCCCCGAAGTCCACGGTCGCCTCGACACCGGCGAGTGTGTTCAGCGCGGGACGGGTGCCTACCCCGGCGGGGGCGAGGTAGTCCCGGAAGCGCAGCAGGCCGCCGTGGACGATCAGCCGCCCCTGGAACAGCTTCTGCGGCTTGGGGGACTTTTTCTGAATGAGGTCGCTGAAGTTGAACTGCGTTTTGGAAAGCCGCTCGATCAACAGAGAGGGCTGATCCACGGTGATGTCACCGATGGCGTGGGCGGCGTTGCCGCTGTCAAAGAGGAGGTCGTGGAGGCTGTAATCGACCGTAAGCCGCCGCGCGGTCAGCACGGATTCGCCGTGCCCGGCCTGGAACGTGGCCTTGTTCGAGACGGCGATGTCGGTCAAGACCAGCGCGCCGCGGCGGCTGAAGTCGGCTTGACCGATGCGGACCTCGTGCTTGAACTGCCGCGTCAGCTCCGACTCGACGATGGGGACGAGGTGCGCGCGCAGCAGGTGATAGACGGAGACGGAGTAGACGCCCGAGGCGACGGTCAGGCCCAGCAGGGGCAGCGCGGCCAGTCCGCCCACCACGGCGCGCGCCCCGCCCGACAGGCGCAGGCCGTTCCGCCCGCCGCCCCGGCCCCGCCGCGGCGGCTTCGGCTGTCTCTTGGGTTCGTTCATGCAGGACTCAAACGGCCTACCCCGCCCCCGTCACGCTCTTCGCCGCCAGGTTGTTCGCTGCCGGGTTGTTCGCCAGGAATCGGTCGCTGAACTCCTTGGCGTTGTACGACGAGCGCACGAACGGCCCGGAGGCGACGAACAAGAAGCCCATCGCCTCGCCGATTTCTTTGTACTCGGCGAACACGTCGGGGTGGATGTACTCGGCCACGTCCAGGTAATTCTTGCCGGGCTTCAGGTATTGGCCGATGGTGACCGCGTCCACATCATAAGCCTTGAGGTCTTCAAGCAGGGCCACCACCTCGGCGCGCGTCTCGCCCAAGCCGACCATGAAGCCGCTCTTGGTGTAGATGGCCGGGTCGGTCGCCTTGACGTGCTGCAAGAGCTGGAGGGAGCGGGCGTAGCGGGCCTGGGGGCGGACCTGGCGGTACAGGCGCGGCACGGTCTCGATGTTGTGGTTGTAGATGTGCGGCTTCGCCTGGACGACGTTGCCGATGTTGACTTTGTTCCCCAGAAAGTCCGGCGTCAGGACCTCGATGATCGTCTCGGGCATCAGCGCGCGCAGCCAGCCGATGGTCTCGGCGAAGTGCAGCGAGCCGCCGTCGGGCAGCTCGTCGCGGTTGACGCTGGTGACGACCGTATGGCGCAGGCCCAGGGCCAGCGCGCTCTCGGCCACCTTACGCGGCTCGCCCGCGTCCAGCGCCCCGCCCTTGCCGGTCTTGACCGCGCAGAAGCGGCAGGCGCGCGTACACGTGTCGCCCAGAATCATAAACGTCGCGGTCTTCTTGGACCAGCACTCGCCCAGATTGGGGCAGCGCGCCTCCTCGCAGACCGTGACCAGGCCCGCGCGGCGCATCAGGCCCTCGACCTCCTCGATGCCCTGCCGCTTGGGCAGCTTGATGGTCAGCCACTCGGGGATGCGGCGGTTGACGACGGGGCGCGGGCCGGTCGGGGACGCGAGCGATGCGGCGGGGCGGGCATCTAACTGGATCAAATCAGCCATTGTTTTGTGCTTTCTGACTATCAGTATAGCCCTTTGCGACTCGCAAAGTCAACGCGGCTGCCGCCAAACAGGCCCACGGAATGTTGCAGAATGGGCCGTGACGGGTATCCTGGGGCTATAACCATGTGACGGCACGGCATAAAGGAGAAACCATCATGCTCGGCTCACTTCTCGACCAGGTCCGGGGTGCCATCGGCCAGCACGCCGATCAGCCCGGCAACAACTACGATTCGGGCGGCCTGATGAGCACCATCGAGGGCCTGTTCGGCCAGCACGCCGAGAACACCGGCCAGACGCTCGGCTCCTCGCAGGACTCCTACGGCGACCCCGCCGACCAGGGCGGCGGCCAGGTGCTCGGCTCCTCGCAGGACCCCTACGGCGACCCCGCCGACCGGCGCTAGCCGCTGCCGAAGGATGAAGCAGACAAAGAACGACGCAGAAGCCCGGCCCTGATCCAGATCAGGGCCGGGCTTCCTCGTGGGGTGCCTGCGGAGCGTAGAGGAAGCCCCGCCGCCTCAGTTCCGGGGAGCCGGATTGGGAATCGGTCCCGGCACTGACTGCTTCCCCGCCTCTCCCAACCTTTTCTGGCTCCCCGGGATTGGGGCGGGGGGCCTCCTCGTTTCCCCTTCCCCTACCCCCCCACTTTCTCCCGCAGCAGATCGGCGATGCCGTGGGCCAGGGCGTCCGTCTCGGCCTGGTCTTCGCCCTCGGCCATGACCCGCACCAGCTTCTCCGTCCCCGACGCGCGGACGTTGATGCGGCCCCGGCCCGCGAGCCGGGCCTCGGCGCGGCTGATCGCCTCCTGGATGTCCGGGTCGGACTGCCACGATTGGCGGTCGCGGACCTTGACGCCCAGGAGCACCTGGGGGTATTCGGTCATCTGGTCGGCAAGCTCCGACAGCGGGCGGCCCGTCTCGCGCATCACCTTGAGCACTTGCAGGGCCGTCAGCAGGCCGTCACCGGTCGTGGTCAGGTGCCCAAAGATCAGGTGCCCGGACTTCTCGCCGCCCAAAACGTGCCCGCCCGCCCGCATGGCCTCGGACACATAGCGGTCGCCCACGGCGGTTCGCAAAAAGTGCAGCCCGGACTCGCGCAGGGCGATCTCCAGCCCCATGTTGCTCATGATCGTCCCGACGACGGTGTCGTTGGCGAGCTTCCCCGACGCGGCTAAATGCCTGCCCACGAGCAGCATGACGCGGTCTCCGTCCACCTTGCGGCCCTTCTCGTCCGACAGGATCACCCGGTCGGCGTCCCCGTCGAAGGCCAGGCCGATGTCCGCGCGCTCGGCCACGGTCCGGCGCATCATCTCCTCGGGGTGCAGCGACCCGCAGCCGGCGTTGATGTTCAGCCCGTCCGGCGCGCAGTGCAGGGCGACGACGTCGGCCCCGAGGTCTGAGGCAACGCGCGGGGCAAGGTGGGAGTTCGCCCCGTTCGCCCCGTCCAGGACGATCCGCACCCCCTGGAGCGTGACGCCGCCCATCGCGCCCTCGACGTGGCCTGCGTACAGGTCGCACAGGTGCGGGTCATGGGTCAGCCGGCCCACGCCCGCCCCGGAAGGCCGAGGGGCCGACGCCATCAGGGGGAGCTGCGCCTCGATCTCGGCTTCCAAGGCGTCGTCGAGCTTGTAGCCGTCGCCGCCGAAGAACTTGATGCCGTTGTCGGCGAATGGATTATGAGAGGCCGAGATGACCACGCCGGCGTCGAAGCCCTGGACGCGGGCGACGTTCGCCACGGCGGGCGTCGGCACGACCCCGGCCGTCACGACCCGCGCACCCATCGAGCACAGGCCCGCCGCCAGAGCGGCTTCGAGTAGCGTCCCCGAGACGCGCGTGTCGCGGCCCACCACGAAGCGGGGCGTGTGCCCCCGGCCCAGCGTCCGGGCGGCGGCGGCCCCCAATGCGAGGGCCAGGACGGGCGTAAGTTCGGTGTTGGCGACGCCGCGAACGCCGTCGGTCCCAAAAAGTTTTTCTGACATGAAGCTAGGGGTGTCCTCCAGGTGCGTTGTCGTGGGGCGCGGGCAGGGCCAACTGCGGCGGCGCGAGCGCGGGGGCGGGCGGCGCGATGACGTGGACCGTAACGGTGATCGCGCCGCGCGGCGATAGGGTGAGGCCGGGCGGGACGATCGGCTCGACCCGGCGGACAATGTCTTTGGTCGCCCCGGACACGTCCACGGGCCGGGTCGTCAGCGTCCCGATCCGAGCGACCTGGTCGGGACGGCCTTCGGCGTCGACCGTGGGCGGCGACACCTCGATGTTGCCGAAGCGGTACGGCGCGGGCAGGATGCCGATGACGTCGGCGCTGACGACCAGCGTCTTGCGGGCCAGGACGCGGGCCAGGTCCATGCGGACGTGGGCGGTCGGCGGCGTGACGGAAACGTCGCCGACGGGGCTGCCGGCGGCGTCCAGGGCGAGGATGGTGTAATCCTCGTCCACGGCCCCCGGCGTCTGATCCGGGTCGGGCTGGGCGACGAGCCGTGTCACCGCCCCGACCGCCTCGCGCGTGCCGGTGATGACGACCTCGCGCGGGGTCACGAGGGGTACGCCGAACGTGTACCCGGCGGGCGCGCTGCCGATGTCGTCGGCGCTCACGGGGAGCTGCCGCCGCCGCCGCTCCTGGAGCTGGAGGCGGACCGGAGCGGGGTCGCTCTCCGTCGTGACGTCGGCGGGCAGGCCGGTCAGATGCACCGGCAGCGGCGGCGTCTGCCCGGCCCGCGCGTGGGACAGGTCGATGGAGGCCATGACGGTCGTGTCCGTCAGGCGGCTGATTTCCTCGGGCGGGCCGTCCAGGTTCAGCGTCACCGACGGCTGGCTCTTGTCGTCCAGGATCAGCGTCGGCGGCAGGTTCCGCACGGTCAGTGGCAGGATCAGCACGTGCGGCGCGCGCGCGTTGAGCAGGCCGGCGACGTAGAAGTGCAAAACGCAGGCGAACAGCAGTGCCAGCGCCTTGTAGCCGAGATTGTGGCGCAGCCAGGCCCGCATTAGTTGTTCCTCATGGGCTGATTACTTGCCGGTACGACGCGGCAGCCTGACCCGATCACTTCTCCCCCAGCCCCACCGGCGCGGGCGGGCGGGCGGGTTCGGGGGCGAGGTTGGCGGCGGCGTCTTTAACGGCGACCTCGGGGGCGGGCTTGGCGGCGGCCTCCTGGCCGCCCGGCCCTTCCTGCCGCCGCGCGCGGGGCCGGATGAAGCCGCGGCGGCGGCGGATGCTCGGGCGCTCGCGGCCCGTGTACTCGCGGATCAGCAGGTCGCGCAGCCGCCCGTCATCGCGCAGCCCGCGCGCCATCTTGCCCTCAAAGGCCAGCGAGATGATGCCGGTCTCTTCGGACACGACTACCACCAAGGCGTCGCTCTGCTCGGAGATGCCCAGCGCGGCCTTGTGGCGCGTGTGAATCTGCATCCCCTGCACCTCGCGGCTCTCGGACAGGGGCAGGGTACACCCCGCCGCGACGATCCGGTCGCGGCGGACGATGGCCGCCCCGTCGTGCAGCGGCGATCCGGGGTAGAAGAGCGTACACAGCAGGTCGGCACTGACCTCGGAGTTGATCAGCGTCCCGGTTTCGATGATCTCGCCCAGGCCCGTCTCGCGCTCCAGGACCAGCAGCGCGCCGATCTTCTTGTCCGAAAGGCTCTCGACCGCCTGGACGATCTCCCCCACCATCGAGGACAGGTCCTGGCGGTCCAGGCCCGTGAAGCCCTTGCCCCAGAAGCCCAGCCGCCCGACCTCTTCCAGGGCGTGCCGCAGCTCGGGATAGAAGAGGATGACGATGGCGACCGGACCCAGGGGCAGGATCTGCTGGAGCAGCCAGGACAGGGCGGACAGCCGCGCCCAGGTGGAAAACAGCAGCATGCCGACGAAGACGACCAGCCCGATGACGATCTGTCGGGCGCGCGTCCCCTTCGTCAGTAGCATCAGCCGGTAGATGAGGTAGGCGACGAGGAGGATGTCTGCCCCAGTCCGCACCAGACTCCAGGCGTTGCCCCCCAGCAGCCACCTGCCCAAAATGTGCCACAGCCCGTGCATCACGCCCCCGATTCCTCCGCCGATTATGACACACACGGGCGCGTAATAGCAAGGAAGGGGGAGCAAGAAAAAGGGCGAACCATAGGTTCGCCCTCCTTGGCCTGATTCTCTTCCGTCTGTGCCGGGCCGGCTACCCTCCCGGCGCGGTCGGCGGGCCGCTGCCGATGGGCGGCGGCGGCAGCGCGGACGGGGGCGGGACGTTCAGCACGGCGGCCTGCGTGGCGAATATCCAGTAGCCGTCATACGGGTTGAGGACGCCGGTCGCCGAGTCCAGCGAGATGTAGCCGCCAGCCGACAGGTCGTAGCGGTACAAGATCGGCTGCACCAGCGCGCTCCCCGCGATGGGGGACGCGCCCGCCCCGCCCGGCGTCGCCGCCGAGAGGGCGGCCAGGTCCACGGGGGCGGCGAAGGGGTCGCCGATCTGGTTCCAGCCCTGCTGGAGCGGGATCGTGAAGGTGGCGGCGGGGACAGCCGCCCCCTGGCTCTGGATCGCGGTCACCGTGGAGAACTTCACCCAGTACGCCTGGCCGGGCCGCAGCGTGTCCGCGGGTGAGGTCGGGTAGAACGCATAAACGCTCAGGGAGGGCTGCCACTGGATCAGGCGCGGGTCACGGCTGGTCAGCGGGGTCGTCAGCCCGAAGACCGCAGCGAAGTTACCCGCGGCGGTGTAATCGTAGGGTGACGAGATCATCTGGAGGCCCGCCGCGAACTGATGGCCCGCGCTGAGCGCGAAGTTCAGCGTCAGGGCCTGTCCCGTCGTCAGGTTGAGGCCCGTGTCGGTCTGCCCCGCGTAGACCGGGCCGGTGGTCGTTGTGGTACCCGTCCCGGTGCCTGTCCCGATCGGCGGTGCGCCGGGGGTTCCTGGGGTGCCCGTCGTCGTGGTGGCCGCGCTCGGGCCGCTGACCGTGATGTTCAGGGCCAGGCCGCTCGGCACGGTCAGCGTGTAGGCCCCCGATGCGTCCGTGGTCGCCGTTGCCTTGACCGCGCCCGTCGCGACCGAGACGGCGGAGACGACGGCACCCGCGATCGGCAGGGGAGGGGCGGAGGTATCGGTGACGGTTCCGGTGATGACCGCCGTCCCAGTCCCCATGTCGGCGTTGGCCGACAGGCGGGCCAGCAGGGCGTCACCGATGAACGAGCCGAATCCCGTGGCGTCATCGTAGCCCGGTCCGGCCTGGTACAGCAGGTTGCTGCCGGTGACGACGTCGTGGAACAGTGCCGGGTAGTCGTTGGCGCGGCCCAAGGCGTACAACGTCGGGTTCAGGAAGCCCACCGTCCCCAGCCCGTTCGCCGCGCGCTGCTGGTTGACCAGGGCGATGAAGCCGGCCCACAGAGGCGCGGCGGCGCTCGTCCCGCCGTATGTCTCCGCCTTGCCGGCGACGAAGATGTCGTAGCCCGAGTTCGGGTCGGCGTCCAGGGCGACGTCAGGCACGTCGCGGGTAGTGGGCGACGACCCGTAGCCGAGCTGGTAATCGGGCTTGGGCCAAACCTCGCTGCTGCCGCCGCCGCCGCCGGCAGGCCCGTTCGGGCTGTTCAGGCTGCTGCTGGCCCAGACGGCCTCGGAGACATAGAAGCCGGGCGAGACCAGGCCGGTGTTCTTGTTGGTCGCCGGCTTTTTGTACTTCAGGGTCGTGCCGCCGACGCCGGTCATGAAGGGCTGGGAGGCGGGGTTGTCCACGGCGGGCTGGACGCCCAGCGGCCCGGTGGGCGAGTTCCTGAAGCGGTCAAACGCGCCGCTGTCTCCGGCGGCGTTGAAGATGGACTGGCCCTGGGCCGCCATCTTCTGGAAGACGGTGTTCTCGGCGTCACGCACCGCCGGGTCCTCGTCCTTCTCGGGGATGCCCCAGCTGCTGCTGATGACCTGAAGGAGCGGGGATTTGCCATCGGGGGCCAGGTCGTCGGCCATCTGGTTGAACAGGTCGATGGAGGCAGTGGCCGACGTGTTCTGGTCGGCCTCGTAGCTGTAGATGTTCGTGGCATTGGGCACCAGCGCGAGCAGCATGTCGATGTCCAGCGTCACCTCGCTCTGACCGTCGATGCTGGTCGGCACCCCGCTGTAGCCGTCCAGCAGGACGGTCTGCACGACGCCAGTGGCTGGGGTCGTGGCCGTGGCGGGCGTACCCAGGGCGGTCGGCAGGCCGAACTGCTGGACGTACAGGGCGATGTCCTTGGGGTCGTAGCCGTCCAGCTCGAACAGGCCGATGGTCTGCCCCGTGCCGTCGAGCGGTGCCCCCGCCACGGTGCCTGTTGTGGTGCCCGTGCCCGGAGTGCCGGTCGTGGTGCCGGTGCCCGGTGCCCCTGTGCCCGTGCCCGGCGTACCCCCCCCGCCCACCGTGGTGCCGTAGAGCGGCGTGATGACGCTGAGGTTGTAGGCGTACTTGATGTCGTTCGGGGCCAGGCCGCCAGCGGGGCCTGTGCCGATGCCGCCCTGGCCGGGCAGAGGCCGGGGGATGCGCGGGCCGGCCAGTGCCCCGGCCCCGGACTGCGGTGTCAGCAGCCGGTGGTGAGGAACCATCCGGCTCAGGCTGCTCAGGCCCGCCACGCCGGCCAGCCGCGCGGCGACCGGGCGCGGCACCCGCGGCGCGCGGTTGTTGGCAAAGACGACCCGCCCGTCGCTGAGCTTGTAGCGGCCCAGGGTGACGCCGAAGGCGGCCTCGACCTGGGCCGTCGTCCCGCCGATGTCCAGCACGGCGCGGCTGGCATGGGTGCCGAGGACGACCAGCCCCTGCGAGGTGGCCCAGTCCGACACGGCGGCGTAGTCGGCCTCGGTCGGGCTGAAGCGGGCGCCGAACTCGGCCGGGGTCAGGTACTGATGGTAGAGCACGTCGCCCGGCGTGTACTGGCGGCGCAGCAGCTCGGCGAGCTGGGCCTGGTTCCGCAGCGGCAGGGTCAGGGCGGCGCGGAAGGGAGCCTGGGCGGGCAGCCGCCCCATAGCCTTCGCCCCGCGCAGGGCGGGCGTCAGCCCGGCATGGAGCGGGACGGCGACGCGCGGCTCCGCGGCCCGTCCGGGCAGGACCGCGGCGAAGGGAACAGCCAGCAGCAGCGCGGGCATGAGGGTTCTATATAAGCCGTGAGGGAGGGCCTTGTGGTGCATCGGAAACGGACTCCTTGGTCAGAAGGGCAGTGCAGGAGAGGGAGAGAAGCGTAGACGCCGACTGTCGCTATACAGACGCTGATATTATAAGGCAAATAAGTGGCCGTGTCAAGCCCGCCGCGCTTTCCCCTACTCCTTGCGCCGCACGACCCGGCAGCCGAACAGGCCGCCGGCCATCGCGCCGGGGTGGGCCTGCAAGCGCACCGCGACCTGCGACTTGCCCGCCACGAGGGGCGGCGGGATGGGGTAAGACACATCAAAGTACCGGCCCGGCCTGTCCTGGTGGAGCGCCTGCGAGGCGATCCTGGTGCCGTCAACCGACAGGTCGAAGGCGCGGTTGCCGTCTTCGCCGCCCCAGTAGGTGCAGACCAGGTCCTGAGCCACGCCGGGCAGCGTCTTGAGGACGAACGAGAACCCACCGCCCCCGGAAGCATCGCGCCAGTGCGGCCCGCCGTCCGGCCCGATACCCGTGCCCGACTTCTCGCTTTGCAGGCGGTGGTCGATCTCGGACTGCTGCTCGCCGGGGTGCATCTCGTCCACGGTGCGCGCGTCCAGGTCGCGCCGGCTCTCCTGCTCGGCCTGGTACTCCGCCTCGCGCTTCCGCCAGCCGGCGGGGGTGAACCGGTCCCAGTAGACGGTGTAGCGCCCGAAATACGTGCTGTAGAACGGCTTCAGCGTGACATCGGCGGGGCGGCCCGCGCCCACCGTCTGGAACGTCAGCGGCCGGCCCGCCACGGGCTTGATCCAGGCGTCCAGCGGCTGGTCATCCCCGGCGACCAGCACGGGGACGGGCGGGTCGGCGACATGGAAGTACGCCCCCTGGTCGCCGGCGGCGTAGGGGATGGGCGGGGCGAGGCCCTCGGCGCCGAGCTGCCCGGCCAGCACCAGCGGCCCGTAAAGCAGCGCGACCTTGGCGGGGTCGTCCGGCAGGGCCTCGGAGTGCAGGTGCATGGGCAGGGTGACGTCGATGTGATCCCCGCTCTTCCAAAACCCCGGCAGGGAGACGTAGCTGCCGGGGTGGGCCGCGACTTCGTGCGCCCGCCCGTTCACCGAGACCTTCATGCCGCGCGCCCACGCGGGGCAGCGAATCTTGAGCGCCGCGCTGACGGGGCGGGGGCAGGCCAGCGTCAGCCGCGTCGCGCCGGCCTCGGGAAAACGCGTCGTCTGCGTGACGGTCAGGCCCTTGTCGTGCCAGCGCAGCTCGGAGGGGATGAACAGATTGACGTACAGGCTGTCCGCGTCGTGGAAGTAGATGCTGTCGCCGTACTTGACGTGGTTCTCCATACCCGTCCCGACGCAGCACCAGAACGAGTCGGCGGGGCTGCTGTAGGTCTTGAAGTGGCCGGGCTTGAGCGAGACGTAGTACGTCATCATGCCCCGGTCCGGGTCCTGCGAGGCCAGGATGTGGTTGTACAAAGCGCGCTCGTAGAAGTCGGCGTACTCGGGCGACGCCGTCCACGCGAACAGGTGCCGGGTCAGCTTCAGCATGTTGTACGTGTTGCAGGTCTCGGCCGTGACCGGGCTGAGGTGGCCGCTCAGCCTGCCCGGCGCGTCGAAGTGCTCACCGTCGGTGTTCGCGCCGATGGCATAGGAGCGCGTGTGGACCACCCGGTCCCAGAAATATTCCGCGGCGGCGCGCTCCTTCGGGTCGCCGGTCAGCTCATACAGACGTGCCAGCCCGATCAGCTTGGGCACCTGCGTGTTGCCGTGCAGGCCCGTCAGGTCGTCCTCGCGCCGGGCCAGCGGGTCCAGCACGGCCTTGTGGTAGAACCTGTGCGCGGCGGCGAGATACTTCGGGTCGCCCGTCAGCGCGTACACGTCTGCCAGGGCCTCGTTCATGCCGCCGTGCTCCTGCTCCAGCATGACCTGCCACCCGTCGTCGCTGAGGGCCGCCGTCGTCGCGATCACCCAGTCGGACAGGCGCACCAGCACGTCCTTTGCCGGGGCGCTGCCGGCGTACAGGTGAGCATCGCGCAGCCCGGCCAGCAGCTTGTGCAGGGTGTACCAGGGCACCCAGCCGCGCGCGACGCCGTCGGCCCTGCCCCGCGCGACATCGGCGAACATGGCCTTGCCGTCCGGGATGGCTGAGACGTAGCCGTTCCCGTTCTTTGCCTGGCACAGCGCGAGTTCGGCGACGAGATAGTCCGCGCTGGATTTGAGGCGCGGGTCGCCCGTCGCGCGGAAGTCCAGCGAGACCGCGGAAAGGTAATGCCCCAGGGTGTGCCCGGCCACGCCCATGTTCTCCCATCCGCCATACGTGGGTGCCTTGGCGGCCAAGCCTGCCTCGGTGCGGAAGCCGTGCAGCAGCCGGTCCGGGTCCAGCGACAGCAGGTACGCCGTGTCGCGGTCCCGCGCCCGCTGGAACGGCCCGTCGAGCAGCCGGACGTCGGCGAGGTCGAACGGCTGCACTTTGCCCGAAGCGACCGGCTCGACCGCCCAAGGCGATGGCCGCAGGGACACGCCGGCCGCCTCCGCCTTGTCCGGCGAGGGCGGCAGAAGCCCGTAGATCATCGCCCCGCCGGCGGCGGCGGCGCTCGTCTTGAGAAAATCGCGGCGTTTCACGTTCGGCCTCCTGACGGCTGCGGCTCTTTCAGCAACAATTCTCCCGATTATACCATCTTCGCGGGAACAACGCGCCCCGTCACCGCAGGCGGCCCATCGAATCTTCGCGCTGGCGGCCTACGCCCAGCAGGCGCAGGAGCAGGGACGCGGGCAGGGCGAGCAGGGCGTTGTAGAGCACCCCGCCGCCCGCCAGGCCGAACCAGTGGCGGGCGTGGTGCAGGGCAGGGCCAGGGGCCATCAGGAGGGAGATCGCTTCGGCCAGAATCGTCGTCGTCAGCGCGACAAGCGGCGGGACGAACAGGTTGTCGCGGATCAGGCTGCGCCCGATACCGCCGGCGAACGCGCCCGCCGCGATGCGCGCCAGGAACACGCTGCCGTAGGCCTGGGGGGACGCCGCGGCGGCCAGCAGGCCCGCCCAGAAGCCCAGCCGGATTCCCCAGGCACTGCCCAGAAGCTGCGCGCCGCAGGCCAGCGCGACCAGGGGCAGGTCGGGCTGTGCCCCCCACAGGGCGAGCGCGTGGGCGGCCCGCCCCTGCAAGATAGCGGCGATCCAGATCAGCAGGCCGACCAGAGCGGCGTGGCGCAGGGGGATCATGGCCCGGACGCCGGCGCGGGGGGGGGCGAGGCCGGAACAGCGGGCGGCGAGGCGGCGGGCGGCGGGGCCAGACCCAGCGGGGCATCGGGGGGAGCCTGGATCACGAACGCTTCTTCCAGATGGTCATAATCCGCAGCGGGTCGCAGCAGGGCGGTCTGGAGGGAGCGGGCCTTGTCGACCGAGACCGAGGCCACCGCACCGATGGGCAGCGCCTTGGGGAAGACGCCACCCAGGCCCGAGGTCGTCACGGCGTCGCCGACGTGCAGCGGCGTGTCGCTCCGCAGGTAGGTGACGTGCAGGCTGCCCATCCCGTCGCCCTGGCACAACCCGATCGGCCCGCGCGGCGTGTGGTTATGGACCAAGGCACCAACGCTGCTCAGGGCATCGGTCAGCAGCAGGACGTCACACGAGCGCGGCGAGACGTCCAGCACCTGCCCGATCAACGCGCCGGTCGGCCCCAGAACGACCGAGTGCGGGTGGACGCCCTGGGCGGCCCCGCAGCCCAGCGTGATCGTGTCCGTGTGGGGGTTCGGCTTCAGCGCGACGACCTGCGCGGCCAGCAGGGGCCGGGCCGCGCGCGCCTCGAAGCCCAGAAGCTGGCGCAGCCGGACGTTTTCGGCCTGGGCAGAAAGCAATTCCTTGTTCTGGGCGGACAGGCTCAAGACGCGCCCCTTCAGGGCGTCATTCTCGCGGGCCAGGCGCGGGGCCGACAGCAGCGACCCGGCGCTGAGGTGCCACCACCGCCCCAGGGAGGCCACCGCTCCCTGTCCGGGGACGAGAGCCAGGTCGCGCACGACGCCCGAGGCCGCATCGGCGTGGCCTGTCCGGGCGGCCCGCGCGTGCCAGGCGGTCAGCACCCCGCAGGCCAGCAGGGCCGCGGCGAAGAGCAGGCCGCTCCGGTTGTCCCGCTCGGTTCGCACTGGTCGCCCCCTTATCCCCCGCCGTACACCTCGGGCTTGAGGACACCGACGTAGGGCAGGTTGCGGTATTTCCCGGCGTAATCCAGGCCATAGCCGATCACGAACTGATCCTCAATGGTGAACCCGGAATAGTCCACGGGCACCTCAACGCGGCGGCGCGCGGGCTTGTCCAGCAGCGTGCAGATCTTGACCGAGGCGGCCCGGCGCGAGCGCAGGTTCTCCAGCAGATACGACAGGCGCAGGGTCAGGCCCGTATCCACGATGTCCTCGATGACCAGGATGTGTTTGCTTTCGACGCTCTCGTCCAGGTCCTTGAGAATCCGCACGACGCCCGACGATTTGGTGTCCGCGCCGTAGGACGACACGGCGACGAAGTCGTAACACAGCGGGATGGTGATGTGCCGGCACAGGTCGGCCAGGAAGATGTTGGCCCCTTTGAGGATGCAGACAAGCATCAGGTCCTTGCCCTCATAGTCGCGCGAGATCTGCGCGCCCATCTCGGCCACGCGCGCGGCGATCTGCTCCGCGGTGAGCAGCACCTTGGCGACGTCTTCCCCCATCTCCCGCCCCACATCCCGACTCGGATCACGTTCGACGGTAAGCATAACTCAGCCCCTTTTACTATCGCCCGGCTTTCGTATCGCCCGGTGTCCGCGCCCCGAGGCGCAGCCGCACGAGGAAATCATTGACATCCATGCGGTTCGGCACCGATTCCGGCAGGGGCGAATCGTCCCGCGCCGCGTCCAGCCGCTCGAACAGCGTCCCCACCCCGCGCGCGTAAACCGCATCGTCGCCCGCGACATCCGCCTGCTCGCGCGTCTTCATCGCCAGCAGCGGCTCCAGGTCCAGCCCGAAGCGCGCGCTCAGGCGACGTAGATCGGCCTCGACCACGCCCTCCGTCAGCAGCACGATGCCGGTCATCAAGACGCGGTGCAGGTACAGCAGGCGCTTGACAGTTTTACCAACGCCCGGCTTTTGATAATCCCGCCATTCGCCGCGCGCGAAACCCGCGTAGTGGTGGTACAGGGCGCGGCTCAGGCCCGCCCGCGCCAGCGACTTCAGCTCCTCGTGGGCGGGCGATGTCAGCACAACCAGGGGCGAGAGTATCTGTTCCAGCACGTAGCCGTTGGGCTTGACCAAGAGCCGCAGGTACTTCTCGGCCTCGTGCGCCACCATCTCCACCTCGACACCACCTACCAAGTCTTTCGACTCGTGCGTCTCGCGCGGCCTGTCCAGCGACAAGATTTGTTCCAGCGGCGCGGCGAATGTCCCCCGCAAGTCCACGTCGCTGTCCGGCGAGGGGAACCCGTACAGGTGTGCCCCACTGACTGTTACGAACAGCGGCGTCCCAGGAATATTCTCCTGCGCGTACAGCCGCAGGGCATCGTAGTCAAGATCAGTTGCGTTCATGCTGACCAATCTTCATCTGTAGATGGAAACCCTTCCCGATGCGTCGCGTTTCCAAGACGCAACCCCTGGGTTATGACGCTCCGCGATCTGGCCGACTGTTACCCGGTCGCCCTCATAGTTTCCAACCAAGTGACCGTCTTCTACAGCAAGAGCGGCTTCTTTGATCCAGTCATACATCGTCTCAAACATTGCCGTCATGCTGACAAACTTTGGCTCCGGCCCACCGGCTTCAGGGACCTGGATGATGGGGCATAGGCCGTTGGCGGTATGGAAGGTATCCAGCAGGTAAAAATTGGCATCTTCCTGAAGAAAAGGAAACCACCCGCCGCTGCCTTCGTTTTCACCGGGAAAGGACTCGTTCTCAGCACTAAAATAGTCACTGTACTCGTTGAACTGATACTGTTCAACCGCGTCTTCCAAGCCTAACATCCAGTAAATCCCGAAAAAGTGCGGCTGGTCAGTCCCGTATTGATACCCCTTCGGCAAACTGTAACGTTCATAAAACTGGATAGCTTCTTCAGAAAGCACAACTCCCAGAGGATCAACAAGCGCCTGAATCTCAGCACGTGACAATCCGGGTAACAAATGCCGCGTGAACGTCGTATCATGCGCCGCAAGAAGATCAAACAGTCTGGTCGCCGCTTCTACTATCCCTATTACCGGCACTCCTTTACATCTATAGACGTTGCCATGCCGCGTCCTCCGGGATGTCCCGGAACTTCCGCAGGGCGACCTCGCTGGCAAGGGCGCAGGCTCGACCTAAATCTTCCGGCAGATCAGGTATCTCAAAGACCTACCCATCATCCGTGATGAAGGCAGGCACGGTTTGTGCTTCAGCCATCGGTTCCCCTTCAGGGCGACTCCGGCGACCCCCACGGAAATACGCAGGCTATTTCCGCATCTGCCGCCGGGGGGCGGGCGCTCCACGGAGCAGGCCCGCCGTGTTCAAATCTTCGTCTATGTCCGGCCAGTGCAGGCCGTAGCCGCCGCCGGAGATCTGCCAATTCCGCCGCTGCTCTTCGGTGGCGTCTTGGAGGCGCGGATACCAGTAGAGCGGGACGGTGATGGTCCGACCGTCCATGAGCGTGACGCTTAACGTGTCTTCGGAAAGCTCAACGCTCGCCGCTCGCTCATCCGCCGCCAGCGGTGGACTAGGCTTGTCCATTGTCAATGCCGAAGTAGTCATTCCAAGCCTCCACAAACTGTGCCTGATGTTGCTCTACCAACCCTTGCACCTGCCGCAACTCTTTCGGGCGAAAGCCGAGGTTCTGTGCCAGGCTGACCGGCTCCAGCCAGAACTTGGCGGAAAGATTTTCCCGGTCCACATGGACATGTGGCGGCTCATTCGGCTCGTGGCTGTAAAAGTAGAAGCGGTATGGACCGCTCCGCAGAATGGTCGGCATATGGCAGGCTCACCGTAGCACCGAGCAGCGGGCGGGGGGCCAGTAGCAGGCGACGGCGCGGCCAATGATATCGTGCCGGGGCAGGTCGCCCCAGTAGCGGCTGTCGTCCGAAACGTCCCGGTTGTCGCCCATCACGAAGAACTCGCCGGCGGGGATGGCGCGGGCGGCCATGTCGCCGTGGGCGTCGAAGACGCGATACGGCTCGGGCAGGGCACGGTCGTTGATGAAGATCGCGCCCGCGCGCATCGAAACGGTCTCGCCGGGCAGGCCGATGACGCGCTTGACGTACACCTGCCGCTCGTCTTTGGGGTAGTCGAAGATCACGATGTCGCCGCGCCGGGGGGCGGCCAGGCGGTACGCCATCTTGTTCGCCAGTACACGCTCACCCGTGTATAAATGCGGCTGCATACACTCGCCCGAGACGCAGAAGCCCTGGATGACGAACAGGGTCAGTGCGACGGCCAGCAGAAACCCCAGCATGGCCTGCCCGCCCTGCGCGACGGCCGGCGACCGCTTGGGGCGGGGCCGGCGCAGGTACGAGGTCAGGCGGGCGGCAGATGGCAGTGTGGTCATGTGTCCTCGGGGCGGTAGCGTTCAGGCGGCGCTTTTGATCAGCGGGTGGCCCATCTCTTCGCGCTGCTTTTGGAAGGCCAGGCAGCAGCCACGGGCCAGGGCGCGGATGCGGTTGATGTAGGCGGCCCGCTCGGCGACTCCGACCACGCCGCGGGCGTCCAGCAGGTTGAACGTGTGCGAGCACTTCAGCGCCAGGTCAAACGCCGGGGCGACCAGGCTGCGCGCGGCCAGGATGCGGCGGCTTTCTTTCTCGTACATGTCGAACAGCGTGAACAGCATCGCCGTATCGGCCTCCTCGAAGTTATAGATGCAGTTCTCAAGTTCGGCCTGCTTCTCCGTCTCGGCGTAGGAGACGCCGTGGGCGTACTCCAAATCCCAGATGCTGTTCTTCCCTTGCAAGAGTGTTGCCAATCGCTCGGTCCCGTAGGTGATCTCGGCGGCGACGGCCTCGCAGGGGATGCCGCCCATCTGCTGGAAGTACGTGAATTGCGTGATCTCGGTCCCGTCCAGCCACACCTCCCAGCCCACCCCCGACGCGCCCAAGGCGGCGGACTCCCAGTCGTCCTCGACCAGGCGGACGTCGTGCTGCTCCAGAGGGATGCCCAGTGCGCGTAGACTGTCCAGATAGAGGTCCACGATGTTGTCCGGCGAGGGCTTCATGATGACCTGGTACTGGTAATAGTGCTGGACGCGGTTGGGGTTGCGGGTGTAGCGGCCATCGGCGGGCCGGCGCGAGGGCTGGGCGTAGGCGACGTTCCACGGCTCCGGCCCGACGGCGCGCAGGGCCGTGGCGGGGGCGTTCGTGCCTGCCCCCACCTCGGCGTCGTAGGGCTGGAGGATCAGGCACCCCTGCGCGCTCCAGAAGCGCTCCAGGGTCAGCAGCAGGTCTTGAAAGGTCAGCATAGGGCTTTGAGAATCCGTCCCGTGGCGTTTGGGTCGAGGCGGGATTATACCCCGGCGGGCAGGGAAAAGCCCGCCGCTCCTCTGTCGGAAGGCGGGCGGGCTTGGGGATGAGGCATCTTCACAGTGCAAAAACGTCGGTGACACGGACGGAGAGGCTGGGAAAGGAGAACGACTGTATGGCTTCCCCCCCGCCATAAACTGCGACGGACTGTTCTCCTTCGGGTGTCAGCCGGAGCACTTCCACGGTCTGAGGGGCTAAGTTGACGGCCCAGCACTCGCGGACATCCACCGAGCAGTAATCCCGCAACTTGCCGGACAGGACGCCGCGGGTATCGCTGGGCGAGAGGACTTCCACCACCAGTTCCGGGGCGGGGTCTAAAGCATCAGGGTCGAGCGGGTCGCGGCCCCCGAAGCGCCCGTGGCTGATAAACAGGACATCGGGCTGGCGGACGCGCAGGGGGTTGTCGGTGATCAAGACGTCACAGGCCGCGACGACCATCCGGCCCTGGCCGCTTTCGCGCCCGAAGCTTTTGAGAGCCGCCGCGACGTTGAACAGAACATCCTGGTGGCGCACGGTCGGGTTGGACATCCATTGTCGCACTCCGTCAAGGATTTCGTACCGGCGGTTGATCTCCCCTTCCGCCAGATACTGCGCGTAGGTCAGCGTCGGGGCGGGCACTTTTTCCACCGTCACGCTCATGGGGAATGATCCTTGGAAGTGGCCCTAAAGAAGCTCGCTCAGGTCAGCGTCGCCCAGGGGGACACCGCTGACCTTGCGCTTGATGCGGGCCAGGGCGTTGTCCACGCTTTTGGTGTTGCAGCGCAGCTCGGAAGCGATCTCCCGGTAGGACTTGCCCAGTTGATAGCCGGACAGCACGTGCCACTCGAAGTCAGAGAGCACCTGCTGCAAGGTCTCGTGGAGGATCTTGGTGTCCTCGTTCCGCAGCACCAGGTTTTCGGGGTCGCCGCCCTCTGTGCTGGGCAGAATGTCGGAAAGGTTCCAGTCGGTGGTCGGGTCCTCGGAGGGGCTTTCCAGCGACAAGGAGTGGTTCAGGGGCATCTGCTTCTGGCGCGTCGCCGTCTTGATGGCCGTGATGATGTGCCGGGTGATGCAGACCTTGGCGAACGCGGGGAATGAGATAGCCTTGTCGGCGCGGAAGTCGATGACCGCCTGCCATAGCCCGATCTGGCCGACTTGGAGCAGGTCTTCTTTCTCGGCCCCGACCAGAAAGTACGACTTGACTTTGGTGCGGACGAGGTTGCGGTACTTGTAGAGCATGAACTCGGCGGCGGCGTTCTCGCCGCGCTGGGCGCGCGAGACGATCTCGCGGTCCGCCATGTCGGCGTACCGGAGCTGTGACTGACGCAAGCGGTCGGAGAGGTCAGTGATGGCGCTCCATTCGCTGGGCTGGGGTCTGATCAAGGGAGGAGCCTCACAAGCACGGGGGTGGCGGCACGGGCCGGCGGCGGGGAAGGCCGCCGGCGGATCAAGTGGGGCGGGGAGGCGGGGCCGCTAGTGGGCCGGCTCGTGGTCCACCTCGATTGAGAGGGTGCTGACGACGACGGCCACCAGGACCACGGCGACCGTGGCGGCCGCAGTCATGGTGCCGACGGGGAACTCCTTGATGACCCGGTTGCCCAGCTTCAGGCGCAGGGCGCGGACGCGGTCGGAGCCGATGGTGCGCTGGACCTGGCCGAAGAGGTCCACCCCCAGGCTGAAAAGATTGGCGGCGGGGACGTTACCTTGCATGATGATGATTTCCTCGGCGCGATAGGCGCTGAGGTCATTATACACGGTCGGTTTGGGGGCGTCAAGCCCTTTTCTCTCAGGGATGGGCGCTTTTGCGGTATTGGACCCAAAAGGGACTGGGAAGAGGGGTTATAGCGGGGGTTAGCGGCTGTTTTGGGCCGTTTTACTGCCCGCGACGTCCGGCAGGGAGCGGCGGTAGGTGCCCGCGCCGGTGATGGTGTCCAGGGCGACGTGGTAGGCGGGGAACGAGTATACCTCGTCGCTGATCATCCCCTGGCCGACCAGGACCGCCCCCGCTTCGTGCCGGGGGTCAGCGGTGACCAATGCCCAGGCCAGCGCGTGGGCGAGGATCACGCCCGCGCCCACGCCCGACACCAGGCCGAACAGCTTGTCGAACACGCCCGCGCTGACCTGGAGCAGGCCGTGGACGTACCACGCGGTTGCCAGCGCGAGCGCGCCCAGGACAGCAAACAGCAGGCCGAACGCCCAGCTCCGGTTGACGCCCGCCCCGCCTGCGGCGAAGCCCACGTGCGCGGCCAGGGCCGGGGCGAGGGCCGACGCGGCCCACAGCGCGGCGTACAGGCCCAGGGCGTCCAGGGCCGCGCGCCCGAAGCCGCGCGACGCGCCCACGCCCCCCACGCCCAGAATCAGCACCAGCAGCACGATGTCGAGCCAGTTCATAGTATGCCCATTATCGGCGCGTCCCCGCCGAACTGGAGTCGTGTGCTATACTAGCCCCTGAAGTCATCCGGGTGGCCGCTGCCCGCGCCGCCGGGCGCGCGGCAGAGGAAAGTCCGGGCTCCACAGGGCGACGATGCCGGCTAACGGCCGGGCGGGGTGACCCGCCGGAAAGTGCCACAGAAACATACCGCCGCGCCCGAGAGATCGGCTGCGGTAAGGGCGAAATGGTGCGGCCCTTCGGGGCTTAAAGTAAGAGCGCACCGGGCCGGCGGAGACGCCGGTGCCGGGTAAACCCCATCGGGAGCAAGGCCGGAGGGCGCGGCCCGAGCGCCCCACCCTCGCCTGGAAACGGCGGGGCGCGACGTGCCCCTTTGCGCCGCTAGAGGTGTCGGGCAACCGGCGCACGAGACAGATGGCCACACAAACACAGAACCCGGCTTATAGGGTGGCTTCAGCAAAAAAGCCCCCGCGCCAACCGGCGCGGGGGTTTTCTGCCGCCTCCATCCGTGTTCAATCATCAAGGGAACTTCTTCGTCCGCGTTGCTATGCTTTCAAGCTGTTTCAGCCGCCGCCTCGCAGCCGGGGCCGTCAGCTTGCCGCGACGATCCTCGATGAAATCAACCGCGACAGGATTGCCAAGAACCTCCACGAACACGTAGGCGGCCAACCGCGCCGTCTCAGGGTCCTCCGTCTGCGCCACTCTAGCCAACAAGGGATCGAGGGAGGGTGAGCCGATATCAATCAGCGCCCCCGCACAGGGGAACAAGTTCAAAGGAGTCTGTAAATGTTTCTCGTAGATCGTCAGGGTCAGGTGGTCGATCAGGAAAGGAATGGAACGGACACTTCGGAACTCACCCAGCAATACCACGGCGTCCTTTGCGGCGTGATCGTCTGGATTGCCCGATTGATCGATCATTTTATCAACTGAGGAGTTCTGGTCCTTGGCTCGTCTTTGGGCAGACCGCTTGAGAAACATCTCCGCGATGGCTTGGACTTTGTCCTCTTCGTCTTCTTGGCTCCGTAGTAAGAAGGTCACGGCACTGTCACGCTGCATCGCGTCCGGTGACTGAAGCAACAGGAGGGGATCGCTGCCGGGCGGGATGAGCGGCCTAGGAGGATTAGGCGGAGCATCTTCCCGTCTGAGGGGCGGAGCGGTCTGCGCCTTTACGAGGCTGGTACGCACCACTGCGAGGGCAAGTACGCAGGCAGCCGCGACGAGGAAGATGTGGGATTTGAGTTTCATCGTTGTCCTGTCTTTCGGGCGCAGGCCCGCGCCAACCGGCGCGGGGGCTTTCTGCCTTTAGGAGCGAGCCATATTAGGGCAGACTTTCTAGTTCAATGCGTGTGGCGTTCCCCTTTGTCCAACGAAAACCCTTCAACATCGTGCTTGATTCTGAGCGTGTTAGATTTGATCACAATTGGATTGAGCGGTTTTATTATGGGAGATTGGTGTGATTTCGGCACGAAATAATCTCCGCTGTGGTTAATCATAGCCAAGCTAATGCTGTACACACCCAATTGACTCAAATCGAACAATTCACCAATGGGTATGTCCGATAGATCTTCCGCCCCTGGCTTCAAGGGAATAGTCACATTCATGGCACTGATTTCGATGCCTCGGGTTAGGTCGCTTAACGATCCTGGCGGTGTTGACGGCATAAGGATTTGACGCCCATACTCAGTCAAATGAGCATCATGCCCATATTGGTCATTGACGGTAAATCGGAAGTCGTTTGTATAGCCTCTTACGAAGTAGCAAATGCTTTTCTTACCGATATTCTTGACTGAAACTCGCACAGAGACAGGTGACTGGTTGGGCACGTCCGCCAATAGCGTGACAGTCAATTGATACGGCTGTTTGCTGCGAACAGCATCCGCGTCTTTGGGAGAATGTACTATCGATCTGCTCACGCTCGTAACCTGAGCACCAGCAGTTTTATACGACAGTAAGTAGAATATAACACAGAAAAAGTGTGTAGTTAAGTTGCTTTTCATCTGTTCAGTCCTTTACGAAGTCACCAGGATGTGCAATCTGCGCCTAGGAGAGAACCCCTGAAGTGAGCGGATTTGGCCGCCTCCTGCTTGTTGGGGTCGCCCACATCCTGCTTGACTACTTCTTCGAGCTGGGCGATGGTCTTGTCCCGATCGGCGACGATGTTCTTGGCCGCAACGTCTCGGGCGAAGCCGTTGCCGTACTCTATCGAGGCCGTTGACCCACGGAGAGCAAAGGCCAGAATACCAAGGGCGATCAAAGCCGCCGCCGTGATTTTGAGCGTTCTCATAGGCGTTTTCGTCTCACAGGAGCGACAGAGCAACTCATTCGGGAACTGTTGTGGGCGTAGGATACCCCGGCGCGGCCCGGAAGCGGCGTTTAACAACCGGACGGCTCCGGTAAACCTTGGGCATGAACCAGACCACACAGGACGTCATCGCGTTCCTCAATTTCCCCGACCTCGACTACGGGGCCTCGCCGACCGATGCCGAGATGCTGCAAGACCCCGGCCTGCTGCGCGACCTGGTGGCGCGGCTGGTCGAAGGCCCGTTCCCCTCCCCCGAGAGCCGCGCCGCCGCCGAGGCCCTCCGGGGACACCTGGGCGAGGCGGACTGGGAGGAAGTTTCGCGCACACAGAAAGGTCGGATCGGGATCGCGGCGGGCTTCTTCGACCCCGTGGAGGAGAACATCCACCAGGCGACGCAGTAGGCCGCCGGGTACAATGAGGCCATGCCGCCCGTCCGGTCCATTTTTTTCGACATCGGCGATACGCTGGTCTTCGATGACCCGCCGCTGCCCGTGCGCGTGGCGCTGGCGGCGCAGACGCTGGGCGTGACGCTGGACCCCGGCCGGCTGCCCGCGGCATTCCAAGCGGGCGAACGGTTCGCTGTTGCGCGCTATGTCCGGGGCATTCCCTGGGACGCGCCGGACACGGTGCGCGGGGCGCTGGCGCGCATCTGGCAGGCTTTGAATCTGCCGCCCGGCGGGGGCGACTGGCAGGCACTCATCGCCGCCTTTGTTGCCGTGCCCCGCGCGCGGTATGTCCACCCGGATGCGTTGAAACTGCTCGCCGACCTGAAGGCGCAGGGCTTTATTTTAGGCGCGATCTCGGACTGGGAGACGACGTTGCCGGATTTGCTCCGTGAGTTAGGCATCGCGCCGTATTTAGACGCCCTGGCCGTCTCGGCGACGGTCGGAGTCACCAAGCCCGACGCGCGGCTGTTCGGGGAAGCACTGCGGCAGGCGGACACCCTCGCCGAGACGGCCCTGCACGTCGGCGACTGGTACGAATTAGATGTCCTAGGCGCGCGGTCCGCAGGGATGCAAACGCTGCTGTTCGACCACGCGGGCCGCCGGGCCAAGTCCGACTGCCCGCGCGTGACGACGTTTGGTGCCTTGGCGGCCTGCCTCAGAGGTTTGAAGGCCCCCCAGCCCCCAATCCTGGGGGGACCGAAGAAGGACTAGGAAAAGCCCGTTTTCCGCTCTGGCTCCCCAGAATTGGGGCGGGGGCCACTCCCCTGTATATCCTCTCCTAGAAACACCCGCCCATGCCCCAACAAGCCACCGTCCCGGACATTGCCCCTCAGCAAGTTTTCGCCCCCGTGCTGGCGAACGACGACCTCATCGCCGGGCACAAAGTTTTGACCTGCCACACGCCGGCCATCGCGGGCGCGGCCCGGCCCGGCCACTTCGTCAACGCCCTGACGGCGGAGCGGTTCGACCCGCTGCTGCGGAAGCCGTTCTCGATTTACACCGTGGACCGCGTGCGCGGCGAGATCAGCCTGCTGTATTCCATCGTCGGCGCGACGACCGAGGGCATGGCCCGCAAGCGGCCCGGCGATGTGATCGACCTCGTGGGGCCACTGGGCGGGCGCGTCTTCCGGCCCGACGACCGGGCAGGCGCGCACCACATCATGGTCGGCGGCGGCTACGGCGTCCCACCATTGGTGTTCCTGGCGCGCGAGCTGCAAGGCGCCCAGCCCGACCCCAGCATCGCGTTCATCATCGGGGCGCGGCGCAAGGACCTGCTGCTGTGCGAGGCCGAGCTGGCGGAAGCGGGTGTTCGTGCTCACGCGGCGACCGAGGACGGCTCGCATGGAACGCGGGGACGCGTCACCGACGTGCTCGCGCCCCTGCTGGCGGAGCGGGCGGGATCGCCGGTCACGGTCTACTGCTGCGGGCCGACCCCGATGATGCGGGCCGTAGGCGAGCTATGCCAGAGCGTCGGCGTCCCGTGCCAGCTCTCGGTCGAGGTGTCCATGCCCTGCGGCATCGGCGTCTGCATGGGGTGTGTGCTGGATTTGGCCGACGGGCGGCGCGTCCGCTGCTGCGTCAGCGGCCCGGTCTTCGAAGCATCGGAGATCAAGTGGTAAAGAGTTGGTAAAGACACAAGTACAGATCGGCAAGCTGACCCTGCGGAACCCCGTCGTGACGGGGTCGGGAACGTTCGGCTTCGGGTCGGAGATGGCCGGCATCGTGGACCTCAACAGGCTGGGCGCGTGCGTGGTCAAGAGCACGTCCCGCGAGCCGCGCCTGGGCAACCCCACGCCCCGCATCGTCGAAACGCCCTCGGGCATCTTGAACGCCATCGGCCTCCAGAACGGCGGCGTGGACGACTTTTTAGTCGAGAAGCTGCCGTTCCTCCGCCAATACGATGTCCCCGTCATCGTGAACTTGGTCGGCTACCAAGTCGCCGATTATGTCTTTCTCGCTGAGAAGCTCACCGAAACGGGCGGCGTCCACGGCTTAGAGATCAACATCTCCTGCCCCAACGTCAAGCACGGCTGCGACTTCGCCGCCGACCCGGCCCTGACCTCTGAATTGGTGTCCGCCGTGCGCCGGGCGACCGACCTGACGCTGATCACCAAGCTCTCGCCCAATGTCACTGATTTGGTTGCCATCGCCCGCGCCGCCGCCGACGCCGGCTCGGACGCGCTTTCGCTGATCAATACGCTGCTCGGCACGGCGATTGACGCCAAGAAGCGCAAGTTCCGATTGGCGAACATCACCGGCGGCCTGAGCGGCCCCGCCGTCAAGCCGGTCGCTTTGCGCTGCGTCTGGCAGGTCCACCGCGCCCTGCCCCACGTCCCCCTGATCGGCATGGGCGGCATCGTGTCCGCCACCGACGCCATCGAGTTCCTCCTGGCCGGGGCCACCGCCGTCGCCGTCGGCACCGCCACCTTCGTCAACCCCACGGCAGTGACGGACGTGGTGGCGGGCATCGAGGCGTACCTAACGGAGAACGGCATCGGGGACGTGAATGAACTGGTAGGGGCGGTGGAGTGAGGCAGGAGAAGGCGGGCGCGGCGGTGAACCGTGCGCCAGGCTGTCCGGCAAGCGGTTTGTCCTCCGGGGCCTGTGCCGGCTGACGGCGCGGGTGGCGCGGGCGATGACGGCGGCGCGGCCTGGCCCGCATACACCGTGTCACGCGCCGGACGCCTTGCCCGCCTCGAACCGCCGGACCAGATCGCGTGTGGCCTCGGCCATGTCCGGTGCTCCCACCACAGCGGACACCACGGCGGCGGCATCCGCCCCCGCGCGGGCGACATCGGCGATGTTGCCTGCGTTGATCCCGCCGATGGCGACGACGGGGATGTGCGGGAACGCCGCCTTGATCTCGCCCAGCCGGGCCAGCCCGATGGCCGGGCCGGCGTCGGCCTTGGTCTGCGTCCCGAAGACCGCCCCCACCCCGAAGTACGACGCATGCGGCGCAGCGACCCGCGCCTCCTCGACCGTGGCGACCGAGACTCCGATCAGCTTATCCGGTCCCAGCAGACGCCGGGCGTCGGCAGGTGCCATGTCGTCCGGGCCGAGGTGAACGCCATCGGCGTCCGACGCCAGGGCCACGTCAACGCGGTCATTGACGACACAAAGCGCACCGCCGACGCTATCCATCGCATCCACAATCTCGTTGATGGTAACGACCAGTTCCGCCGTCGGCAACGCCTTCTCCCGCACTTGCACAACCTCCGCTCCACCAAGAACAGCGGCCATGGCGACATCTTCGTGCGTCCGCTGTGTGGCAGTCATGGCATCGGTGACGACATAAACGCCGCTTAGGCTGGAGAGCCGCTGTTGGTGTACAACGTGGTCGCGCCTTTCAAGGGCGCGCGCGGCAGCAGTGACATCAGGATAACCGCGGCCCAAACCAACGAGGACGGGGGTTAACAACGCCCGACGTGTTAAACTCTTTGCGAAGTGAAACGACTGTTCGAGCGTGTTCCCCAGGGCCAATCGAGCGGCAATCGCCGATGAAAGCAGGCAGCCGGTTCCATGTGTGTTCCGGGTTGCCAGCCGAATGCTGCTACGGCCTGTTTCCCCTTCGGCAGACAGCAAGATATCTGTCGCCCACTCACCTTCTAGATGCCCACCTTTCAGCAGTACCGCCCTTGCTCCCATCTCCCGGAGGCGCTTCGCCGCTAAACGCAGGCCGTTGCTGTTGTGGATGTCGATGGACGTGAACGCGACTGCCTCCGGCACGTTCGGCGTGATCAATCCACACAGGGGCATCAGCTCCGTCAGCAGGGCAGCGCGGCCCTCGGTGTCGAGCAGCGGGACGCCGCCGGTGGAGGCAAGGACGGGGTCTAGTATGACGTTCGGGGGCGCGTAACGGCGGAGAGCGGCGGCAACGGTACGCACCTGATCGGCCCCACCGAGCATGCCGATCTTGACGGCCTGGACTCGGGTGTCGCCAAACACCGCGTCAAGCTGGGCGGCCAGCACGTCGGCGGGGACGGGGTGGACGCCCGACACGCCCAAGCTGTTCTGGACCGTCAGGGCCGTGATCGCGGACACGCCCACGACGCCCAGCGCGGCGAACGTCCGCAGGTCGGCCTGGACGCCCGCCCCGCCGGAAGGGTCCGAGCCGGCGATGGTCAGCGCAACGACGGTCATGAAGCCTCCAAAAAGCGCGCGGGGTCGAACGTGGCGGGGGGCGGCGTATCGTGGAGCAGGTGGGCCGCCATCAGCGCATTGGTTGCGGGGGTCAATAAGATACCGTTGCGCCCGTGCCCCGTGGCCACGTGGACGTTGGCCCAGCCCGGAACGCGCCCCAGCAGGGGCAGGCCGTCGGCGCTCACGGGGCGCAGGCCGGCCCAGGCGCTGTGCAGCGGCCACGCTGCCAGGACCGGAAGGAGCCGGGCGGCCTCGGCCCGTAGACCAGCGACCGCCCCGGAGTCGGTTTCTGAAACAAAGCCGGCCCACTCCTCGGTCGCGCCGACGACGACGCGGCCATCGGCGCGCGGCACCAGGTAGGCATCATGCGTGTAGACCGTGTGCCTGAGCGGCATCGGCACCTGCGGGCCGAGGGCGAGTATCTGGCCGCGCAGGGGGAACACAGGGAAGTCGAAGCCGAACAGCGACGCCAGTGCGCCGCTCCAGCTTCCTCCCGCGACGACCAGCGCCCCGAACGTGTGCCGGCCCGCGTCCGAAACGGCAGACACGGCGCGGTCGCCGTCCGACTCGATGCGGGTCACGGACCCGGAGATCAAACCCACCCCGCAGCGTTCGCAGGCCTTTTGGAGGGCGAGGATCAGGCAGCGCGGCTCGACCTGCTTTTCGGCGGGCGACAGCACGGCGGCCAGCACGTCCGGCCCCAGGCCCGGCTCCAGGCGACGGGCTTCCGCCCCGGACAGCCTGACCAGAGGCAAGCCGAGCGCACCCTGCCAGGCCAGCGCGCGGCACAAAGACGCCTCTTCGTCGACCGTGCGGGCGACGCGTAGCATCCCCGGCCCGTCGACCGTGAGTTGGGTGCCCCCATCCTCGTTCAAGGCGGCGATAAAGGCCGGGTAGCGGCCCAGGCTGTCCAGGGCGAGGTCCAGCAGCGGCCCCGGCTGTGCGGACTCGGCCAGCGGCGCGAGCATCCCCGCCGCCGCCGGGGACGCCCGCCCCGGCGAGCCGGCGTCCACGACGGACACGGACGCCCCGGCACGGGCGAGGCCGTAGGCCGTCGCCAGCCCGATGACGCCGCCGCCGAGGATCAAGAAATCCGGCCCGGCCACGCCTTAGCCCCCCGCCATCATCTGAACGATCTCCAGCGCGTCGCCTTCGGAGAGCGGCGCGGCGTCGTACTCCGCGCGCGGGACGATTACGCCGTTCTGTTCCACGACGACCGTCCTCGCGCTCAGGCCGCGTGCGGCCAGGAACGCGCCCAAGGTGTCCGCGCCGTCGAACTCGCGCGCCTCGCCGTTAATCGTCAGGTGCATCGTGTCTCTCCTCCCGGTACTTCTCTTCCCAGGCCGCGTCCAGCGCCCGCCGGTAGGCCTCGGCCCGGTCGCGCGGGTCGTCGGCCCCCATGATGGCCGACAGCACGGCCACGCCCGCCGCCCCCGCGCGCAGGCAGTCGCCCGCATTGCGCGGCGTCACCCCCCCGATGGCGAGGACCGGCACGGGCACCGAGCCGCAGACCTCGCGCAGGAAGTCCAAGCCCCGTGGCTCGATGTCGGGATGGCTCAATGACGCGAAAATCGTGCCGGCGGTCAGATAATCCGCCCCCGACTCTGCCGCCCGGACGGCGGCCTCCACGGAATGAACCGACTTGCCGATCAGGCCGCCCGTGCCGACGTGGTGGCGGACGACGCCGACGGGCGCGGACTTCTCCGGCAGGTGGATGTGGCGCGCGCCGAAGCCCGCCGCGCGCTGCCAGTCGGCGTTGACGATGACCGGCGTGTCGCCGCGCAGGGCATGGGTGAGGCCCTTGTAGACCGACTTCAGCCCGTGCCCCGCCGCCCGCTTGTCGCGCATCTGCACGACATCCACGCCGCCCGCGACGGCCTCTTTGACGATCTCGGTGAGCCGGGGCGTGGGTGCGGTCACCAGCATCAGGCAGGGGCGCGGCAGGCCGGTCACCGCACGACCCCTTCGGTCGGGCTGCTGGCGCTGGCATAGGGCAGCACGGGCATCCGCCCGGCCTGATGTGCCAGCCGCCCCGCTTCCAGCCCCGTCTTCATGGCGCGGGCCATGCGGGCGGGGTCCGCGGCGCGGGCGATGGCCGTGTTGATCAAACAGGCGTCCGCGCCCATCTCCATCGCTTGGGCGGCCTCGGAGGGGACGCCGATGCCGGCGTCCACGACCACGGGCACGGTCGCCTGCTCGATGATGATCCGTATCTGCTCCTGCGCTTTAATCCCCTGCCCGCTGCCGATGGGCGAGGCCAGCGGCATGACGGTATGCGTCCCGATCTCTTGGAGGCGCAGCGCCAAGGCGGGGTCTGCGTTGATATAGGGCAGGACGATGAAGCCCTCTTTGACCAAGGTCTGACACGCCTCGAACGTGCCTATGGGGTCGGGCAGCAGGTACTTGGGGTCGGGGATGACCTCGACCTTGATCCAGTCCGACAGGCCCATCGCCCGCGCCAGCCGGGCCGTGCGAACGGCCTCGTCGGCGGTTCTCGCCCCGGCGGTGTTGGGCAAAATATGATAACGCTTCCAGTCGATCTCGTCCAAAATGGAGCGCGTGGGCACGTCCAAGTCGATACGCCGCAGGGCGACGGTGACGATCTCGCACCCCGAGGCTTCCAGCGCGGCGTTCATCTCCTGGGCATTTCGGTACTTGCCCGTGCCAAGCATCAGCCGCGAGCGGAACGTCTTCCCGCCGATAGTCAATCTGTCTTCGTCCCGCGCCTGTGCGACGGGCGCGAGGCTCTCCATCAAGGCCATTGTCTTACTCCTCAATGCGGAAAATGTCGTCCAGCGCCAGCGCCAGGCCGGAGAACGTGAGCGACTGTGCGGACTGGCCTATGCCATAGAGGGCTTCACGCACCGGGCCGTCCGGCGTCAGCCGCAGCACCTCCACGGTCTCACCCTCGAGGCTGATCACCCAGCACTCGGCAACGCCGATGGCGCAGAAGTCCCAAATCTTCGCGTTCAGGATGCGCCGCGTCTCGCTCGGCGACAGAATCTCGATTACCAGCTCAGGGGCCACGGTGAGCGGCCCGGGGTCGGGAGCGCCGCCCCCCTGCGTCAGGCGGCGGTTGCTAATAAAGAACACGCCCGGCTGACGCACCCGTAGCGGCGACGGCTCGATCAGCACGTCCAGCGGCGACTGCAAGACCTGGCCCCGTGTCCCCGCGAGTTGGTATTGATCCAAGAGCTTTGCGAGCGCGAAAGCGATCTTCTGGTGCCACCAGTTTGGGCTGGTCATTACGACGCGCACCCCATCAATGATCTCGCACGGCTGCATCGTCACGGGTTCCGTCAAAAACCCGGCCAGATACCGCTCATAGGTCAGAGTCTTCGGCGGAGCCTGTGGTTCTGCGACGGCCATTCCTTGCCTCCGTTGCTTGTAGTCCTTCCGTCCCGGCTTATTCTTCGGTGCGAAAAACGTCGTCCAGCGCCAGCGCCAGGCCGGGGAACGTGAGCGACGACACCAACTGGCCTTTGCCGTATAGTGCCTCGTGGACCGGGCCGCCTGCCGTCAGCCGCAGCACTTCCACCGTTCCCGCGTCCATGTTGACCACCCAGCATTCTTTCACGTCCACGGCGCAGAAGTCGCGTATCTTGCCTGCACGGATGCCGCGTGTCTCACTGGGCGACAGAACCTCCACCGCGAGTTCTGGCGCGGGAGACAGCGGCTCCGCACTCCGCGGGTCGCGCTCGCCGTAGCGCCCTCGACTGATGAAAAGCACGTCCGGCTGGCGAGTCCGCAGTGGGTTCTGTGTCACCAGCACGTCGCAGGGCGCAATCATCACCTTGCCGATCCTGGCCCGGCGCTGATACGCTCTGAGCAGCTCGGCAATGTTCAGGACGATGTCCTGGTGCCCGTCCGTAGGCGATGCCATGAAGATGCGTTCCCCATCAATGATGTCATACCGGCGGTTGATTTCTCCCTCCGCCATGTATTCTTCATAGGTCAGCAGCCCGGACAGGGCTGGCGGTTCCGCGAGTGCCATGGTGCGCCTCCGTTACTTGTAGATTTCTCCGCCCTGCTCGCGGAACTCGCGGGCCTTCTCGGCCAGCCCGACCTCAACGGCCTCTTCCACGGGCACGGCTCCGCCCCCAGCCTGGGCCATCTCAAGCTTGGCGGCGTACTGGCGGACGTCCTGGGTGATCTTCATGGAGCAGAAGTGGGGGCCGCACATGGAGCAGAAGTGGGCGACTTTCGCGCCCTCCTGGGGCAGGGTCTCGTCATGGAACGACAGCGCGGTCTGCGGGTCGAGCGACAGGTTGAACTGGTCCTCCCAGCGGAACTCGAAGCGGGCCTTGGAGAGCTGGTCGTCCCAGACCTGCGCGCCAGGGTGGCCCTTGGCGAGGTCGGCGGCGTGGGCGGCGATCTTGTAGGTGATCACGCCGTCTTTCACGTCTTTCTTGTTGGGCAGGCCTAAATGCTCTTTGGGCGTGACGTAGCAGAGCATGGCGCAGCCGAACCAGCCGATCATCGCCGCGCCGATGGCGCTGGTGATGTGGTCGTAGCCGGGCGCGATGTCGGTGGTCAATGGCCCCAGCGTGTAGAACGGGGCTTCCTTGCACCACTCCAACTGCTTGTCCATGTTCTCTTTGATCATGTGCATGGGGACGTGGCCCGGCCCCTCGTTCATCACCTGGCAGCCCATGTCCCAGGCGATCTGGGTCAGCTCGCCCTGCGTTTTGAGTTCGGCGAACTGCGCCTCGTCGTTGGCGTCGGAGATCGAGCCGGGGCGCAGGCCGTCGCCCAGGCTGAACGACACGTCGTAGGCCTGCATGATCTCGCAGATCTCGCGGAAGTGCGTATACAGGAACGACTCCTTGTGGTGCGACAGGCACCACTTCGCCATGATCGAGCCGCCGCGCGAGACGATGCCGGTCATGCGCTTGGCCGTCATGGGCACGTAGCGCAGCAGGACGCCCGCGTGGACCGTGAAGTAGTCTACGCCCTGCTCGGCCTGCTCGATCAGCGTGTCTCGGTAGATTTCCCAGGTCAGCTCCTCGGCCTTGCCGCCGACTTTCTCCAACGCCTGGTAGATCGGGACCGTGCCGATGGGCACGGGCGAGTTCCGCAGGATCCACTCGCGCGTCTCGTGGATGTTCTTGCCGGTCGAGAGGTCCATAACCGTGTCCGCGCCCCACAGCGTCGCCCAGGTCATCTTGTGGACCTCTTCCTCGATGGACGACGTGACGGCGGAGTTGCCGATGTTGGCGTTGATCTTGACCAGGAAATTGCGCCCGATGACCATCGGCTCGCACTCGGGGTGGTTGATGTTGACCGGGATGATGGCCCGCCCGCGCGCGACCTCGGAGCGGACGAACTCGGGCGTGATGACCTCGGGGATGGCTGCGCCGAAGGACTGGCCGGGGTGCTGGCCCACCGACTGCGCCCGGTCCCGGCCCTGGTTCTCGCGCAGGGCGACGAACTCCATCTCGGGCGTGATGACGCCCATCCGGGCCTGCTCCAGTTGCGTCACCGGCCCGGTCCCGCGCAAGGCCAGCCGCGAAGGCGGCAGGGGCAGGGTCGGGTCGGAATGCCCCGCGACGGGCCGGTAGCTCGCCGGAGTGGCCTGATAAACGACGCCGGGCCGCCCCTGGACCCAGTCGGCCCGCAGCGGGGCCAGCCCCTGCCGGATGTCCACGCGGGCGTCGGGGTCGGTGTATGGCCCCGATGTGTCATAGACGCGCAGGGGGGCATTGGCCTCGACCACGCCGGTCAGGTGGTCGCGCGTCGCCGACAGGCCGATCTCGCGGTGCGGGACACGGACATCGGGGTGGAGGGTGCCGTGCGTGTAGACCTTGCGCGAGGCCGGGAACTTGTAGTCCCCCCCCGCCTCGTCCGGCGTCCGCCCCTGGTCCACCTTCGCCGTCACGTTCTGGACGCCGTTGCCGTTCTGCCCGTTGCCATTCGTGGTTGCCGATGCCATGTGTTCCTCTTTCTGCGCGAGAAGCCCGAAACGACGACGGGCCGCCGGACCGTCGGGGAAACGGAGCGGCGGCCCTGGGCACCCTGGGAGAGTGGCAAAGCGCGTCCGCATTCCCTCCGCCGGCATGACCCGGATCAGGTGACGGGGTTGGCGCACACGCCTCTCAGCCGGGCTAAACCCCGGCACCCCCAGCGGCCTCACAAGATTATTTGACTGACGAGAATTGTCTGTGCGTATTATAGCCCCCCGCGCCGGGGCTGTCAAGGCCAGGCCGTCGGCGAGCACGGGGGAGCCGGGGGAGGTGCCGTCGCAGACGTAGGCGTAGGTGCCGGTGCTGTCGGTCTTGCCCACCCGCAGCCCCAGCCCGTTGTAGGTATACGTGTCGGTCGCGCCCGGCGAGGTCATGCGGGTCAGCCGGTCCTCGTCGTCCCAGGTGTAGACGCTGCCGCCGATGCTGACCGTCTTCAGGTTGCCGTTGGCGTCGTAGGTGTCGGCCTCGGTGGTGCCCTGGGTGGCCCCCTGGGTGGCCCCGCCCTGCGACTTGTCGTGGGCGTCGTAGCTGAAGGACTGGGACAGGGACCCATTCAGCGTCATCGTCAGCCGTTTTGTCCAGCAGTCTGCCGAAGCGCAGGCACAAGCGGCTTTAAAGGCGGCAACTTAAATGAAATTTTTGACGCATCTCAGCAATTTCATGCAACAATAACAGTAGCGGCTGTTCTGTGTAGTTGCTATAATCACAGCGTTATAAGAGGTACGAAAAGATGAAAACATATTCCATTATGATCCGTGGAGAAAACTGCCTAATCAAGGTTAATGGTCAGCTCCAGAAGTGCGGATTTTTTGTGACACGCACCGTCACAGCATCTAACACAGATGAGGCTTTTGATGCGGTAAAATTTTCGCTTTACAAAGAACTAAATGGTACTGCTCTCAACCCGGCAGAGGACGCCCTGGTCATGCATCTTGAGGAAATAAACGAGGGAAAAGCCGTCCAAGAACATCGCGTTCTAGGGAGAGGTTTTACCTGGTTCAATGACAGTGAAGAGTAAATCCTTGATCTTCAGCGTTAGACACTAAATATCTTACATCTTCTTCCATACTAGGGATAAAGTGCCTTAGCTGTAATTTGTCGATGTTTCTCTCATCGCGAACATCTACTGCTTCAGTATCTATGAGGCCATGCATCCAGTGTACTAAAAAAGAGAGTGAAAGGTAATTCTCAGTTTCGATAAGTTTTTCCACCCCCAAAACGAAATAATCTTTCTGATCATTAATACGCGCATTTTTTTTGATTGACCCCCTTCCAATCAGAGAAGCAGAGCTAGATCCAACTTGTAACAGACAAGCCTCCCATGCATCTTTCTTACCCTTTGTGGCTACGCCTATAGGCATAGTCGAGACGTTTGTAAAGCCGACGCTTGGGTGGAACGCAGTCAACACTTTTTCAGTGGATCTTCGCGGGAACGCCAGGCATAAAAAAAAGGACACAATGTTTTACTCCGCACATCCAAAAGAATGAGTGTGTCCTGACACGAAATCTCTATGGGTAGAAGATATGAGATCCAGTACGAGGGTCTGGATGGAAATGGTCGAAGTAGCCAGCACCAACCTCATGGGCTTCATCTTCTATGGCTCTGTTTGTGCCGGATGCGGCCTTGGCAAGAGCCTTCGCTTCAGACCTCTTGCCAGCAAAAACATCAAGGCCACCTCGAATACGGTCTAATGCTTGCTTGAAGCTGAGAATCTTACCCTTGACAACCCCGTCATTTACTATATCAGCCGCATTGCATAGATTATGCACCCACAGCCCGCCGCCGGCTGTGCCAACGAAGTAGGTGTGGTCTCCCTCCACCTCCAGGTTGTAGACCGCCACGCCCTTCGGCTCGCTCTGCCGGGTCAGCGACTTCACGACCAGGGCCGGACCCGCCCGCGTCACCACCTGAGTCCCCACGCCCAGGCTGCCCAGGGCCACGAAGCCCCGGCCTGCCACGTAGAACGGGTGCTCCGGCGTCGCCGTCACCGTTGCCACCACCGCGCCGGTCTGGGGATCGGCGAACTCGGCCGTGACCGTCTCGTGCGCCGGGTGCGCGAACGTGCGGACGACCTTGCGGTACTCGTCCCGGCCCGTCTGCGGGTCGCGCGTGGCGACCATCTCGCCCACGTGGATGTCCTGGATCGGCTCCATCCCGCCCTGCGTCTGAACCGGCGTCCCCGCCGTGAAACAGCCGCTGGCCCCCTCCGCCGCTTCCCCGCCGAATGCGGCTGTCGCCGCCCCCACGCCGATGTCTGCCAGTACGCTGCTGACCCCAAAGCTGGGGTCGTGCCGGGCCGCCCCGCCGTTCCATAGGTGGAACGAGGCCGCGCTGCCGACGGCGGAGAGGCCCACGCCGAACGCTCCGCCTACGCCGTCGAACAGCCCTTGGTCGCCGGGCTGCCAGTAATTGAAACCCGGAATTACAGTGGTGTGGGCATCGACATTGTAAGATGGGAGGAAGTGGTGCATCCAGCGCCCATCCGAGTGGAACAGCCCGCTCGTCACCGCCTCCAAGTGCCCGAAGGCTGCGGCCGCGTCCGACATCACCCCGCCGTTGACGCTCCACTCCCCATTCTGCGGCACCCACAGCCCCTCCGGGTCCGTGTTGTCCACCGGGTCGTTGCCTGCGTAGGCGTACCAGTTGCCGCCGTCCCCCGCCGGGTCCTGCGAGAGGAACCGCCCGATCCGGCTGTCGTAGTAGCGGTGACCCATCAGAACCAGGCCCGTGTCCGCGTCCGTCTGGCAACCGCTCGCCCCCCCGTACCGGAACGGCGTGGCAAGGCCCGCCGTCGTCAGGACCGGCGAGCCGAAGGCGGTGTACAGGCACCCGCCCGGCGTACTGTCCCCCGAGGCCGCGTCCAGCGTCCACAGGTTCCCCAGCGCGTCGCTGTCGGAGTAGGTGACGACCCCCGCCCGGCACTCGGAGAGGCCGGGGCTGTAGACGGCGTGGCCGTCGGAGAGGACGGGGGAGCCGGGGGCGGTGCCGTCGCAGACGTAGGTGCCGGTGGGGTCGGTCTTGCCCGTCCGCAGCCCCAGCCCGTTGTAGGTGAACGTGGCGGTGCCCGAGGGCGCGGCGAGGCTCGTCAGCCGGTCCTCGTCGTCCCAGGCGTAGGACAGGCCGTTCATGCTCGTGGAGAGCATATTGCCGTTGGCGTTACCGGCACTTCTTTAACTCATTATCCCCGAGAATAGCGATACCCCAACAATCAATAATATCAACAGAATTGAGGTCGCTGCCGCCGCAGCCACTGCCAACGTGCGAAACCACCGCCCCCCCAGCCAAAAGAGAAAGCCGGACAGCCCCGCTGCAATTACGATAACTGAAAGCAATTCTGCCTCACTGTGTGGAGGTGGGAAGAATTTATCTGAGACAAGCGCAACTCCGACAAGTGCGGCTATGAACGCCACCAGCCCCAGAAACACTCCGAGGAGAGCATCCAGCCAGCCAACGCTCGTGAGCAGACGCTCTCTGATTTGCTCCACAGGTTGTGGCGTTATATGGCTGGGAGGCGGAGGCCAAACCCCCGGATTTTTGGAACCTGCCCCCGCTTTGTCAACTTGCTTTTTCATCATTGGGTATTGCCGGCGATGTTTTATCGGGAGGGCACCGACACACTATACATACGTGCGCCAGAGTTCCACCAGTCCATCCCGGCTAATGCCTCACCATGCCCTTCGGGATCATCAAAGCCCGTTTGCCAGTACGAAAAGGCATTTTTAGGGCTGTCGTCGAGGAACTGGGCAACCCCAGCACCAAATTGAAGTTCAAAGGGACCTATCCCTGCTATAGTCCCTCCTGCTCCATACCAGAAATCCCCCGCGTTCCGCCGCAGATCAAACAGGAGCGGATTTTTCACCCGGTCAACTCCGGCCTTGAAGTCCCAGGGGCCTGATTTGCCAGTCTTTTTATCCGGGCCATGTACGAGATCCTTAAACAGTGAGAGCCTTTCCTGATACCCCTGGGCGTTAAGATTGATGGCGTTTGGAAAATGATGAGTAGTATCCTTTTTCAGTTGCTCGGCGGTGCCAATGTCTCTTTTCAAGCCGTCAGCACCGCCGGGGAAGTTCATCATGGGGCCGCCAAAGGTGCCGCCGCTTGGGTTCAAGTCGCTGTTAAAGCCTACGACGACTGAGTACAAGTACTTCGCGTTCCCGTAATCGCCGTTGGTGACCTGGTAGAAGCTGTAGACGCCTGGATCTCCTGCGCGATAAGCGGCTTGACCAGCCTGGGCCTCTTGCTGGGTTAAGAGGCCGCTCGGGTCCGCCGCGTCCACCGGGTCATTGTTGGCGTAGGCATACTGGTTGCTCCCCGCCCCCGCCGGGTCCTGAGAGATGAACCGACCGATCCGGCTGTCGTAGTAGCGGTGCCCCATCAGCACAAGGCCCGTGTCCGCGTCCGTCTGGCAACCGCTCGCCCCCCCGTACCGGAACGGCGTCGCAAGCCCCGCAGACGTCAGCACCGGCGAGCCGAAGGCGGTGTACAGGCACCCGCCCGGCGTGCTGTCCCCCGAGGCCGCATCCAGCGTCCACAGGTTCCCCAGCGCGTCGCTGTCGGAGTAGGTGACGACCCCCGCCCGGCTCTCGGACAGGCCGGGGTTGTACAGCGCATGGGCGTCGGACAGGACGGGGGAGCCGGGGGCGGTGCCGTCGCAGACGTAGAGGTAGGTGCCGGTGCTGTCGGTTTTGCCAACGCGCAGGCCCAGGCCGTTGTATGCCTAAGAAGGCATTATTGCGTATAGGTATACGTGTCCACGACGCCAGGTAACGAGCCGCTCGTCAGACGGTCCTCGTCGTCGTAGGTGCCCGCGCCCAGACTGTCAAGGCCGGATGCACACACGATAAAAAGGCCTCACCACTCTATGGGATGATCTTTGTTTAGTGTCACTTCAAAGCTAGAGCAGAAGAATGAAAAATCGACGTCTTGTTCGGCATTATGCACCTGATAGTTTATCCATTCCCATTGCCTGTCTTGCAGCGAAACTATCTGAAGTGCATCAAGCTCTAGCGGTTGCACAGAGGGTTGAAGTTGCAAGCTTCGGACATCGCAGAATGACAAGACCAAGCGGGCTGTGTTGCTACTGTCTCTAGCTCGTAGAACTAGATCAAGAGTGGTCTTCGGCAAATCATCTTCAACTGGCTGATGGATTGCCAGCCGTTCTATCACTGGAAACCGACGCGGTATGAGTGAGTAGTAATACTCAATAACTTCATCTATCACGGTGCTAGTACTCCAGGTGCATGATCGTCGATCGGGTAGCGGATACCGTTCCTGTACCCATAGGTGTGGTAGTGAGTGTCGGGAGTGTTATCGGCCTTATTCCCAGCGTTATAGTCTGTACGCCCAGTCTGCCTGCCATACTGATCGTAGTGAGCTTCCCATGGCTCAATGCGCCCGGTTGTCTTGTCTGTGTATTGGCCCTTTATGCTTCGGATGCCTGGTTGAACTTGCCATGGGGCTTTTCCTGTACCCCACCGGCTTTTGTCGGCTTCGTATCCACCAGAGCCTTGTGCTCCTAATGTTCCTGGATCTGGGCCGGTAGTGAACGCCTGCTCGACTGCCCACTTCAGCCCCCTCAAAAAGTAGTGCAGGTTGCTCTCGCCCGGTTGGCGCTCATTTACGGGGTGATGGGGTCCAGCCGCGATAGCCATAACATTATCAGATAGTTGTGTCCAAGCGGCCTCTATGAAGCGGTCCGCCTGCTGATCCATCGCATCAGCCTGACCCATTGCAGATGTGGCATCCGACATCGCCCCGCCGTTGACGCTCCACTCCCCATTCTGCGGCACCCACAGCCCCTCCGGGTCGGCGTTGTCCACCGGGTCGTTGCCTGCGTAGGCGTACCAGTTGTCGCCGTCCCCCGCAGGGTCCTGCGTCAGGAACCGCCCGATCCGGCTGTCGTAGTAGCGGTGCCCCATCAGAACCAGGCCCGTGTCCGGGTCCGTCTGGCAGCCGCCCGCCCCCCCGTACCGGAACGGCGTGGCGAGGTTCGACGTGAGGATGGGCGAGCCGAAGGCGGTGTACAGGCCCCCGCCCGGCGTGCTGTCCCCCGCCCCCGCGTCCAGCGTCCATAGGTTCCCCAGCGCGTCGCTGTCAGAGTAGGTGAGTGTCCCCGCCCGGCTCTCCGACAGGCCGGGGTTGTACAGCGCGTGGCTGTCACTGAGCACGGGCGCACCGGGGCTTGTGCCGTCGCAGACGTAGGCGTAGGTGCCGGTGCTGTCGCTCTTGCCCACCCGCAGGCCCAGCCCGTTATAGGTGAACGTGTCCACGACGCCGCCGGGTCATCATACCCACAAGACTAGTGCCCCTTGACCAACCGATGAGCAGAACTCAGACGGGCGATGGCTTTGGGGGTCAGAGGTTCTGTCAGTCTTCCCCAGTCCGCCACCGCTGAAGGCGTTTCCTGAGAGTGATACGTGCTTCTTTATCTCCGTCGAAAAACTTCTCGAAGAAGCCTGGTTCGGCAACTGACACAGGGGAGGCGTAAAGCTCTCCATCTTCGCCCCTGTTTACAACCCAATCATTAGGCCACTTATCATCTACGACAGTGAATAATGATGATGGGTAGCAATACGGCAAGCCCTCATCACTCATCAGGCGAATGTAGTCAGCCTCTAAACCAATTACGCGGTAGACGTTGCCAGGTGTAAGGTCCCTGTGTAGAACTGCATCATCGCTAATTGCTGTGAATTGTACTTTCATGCCCTACGTGCCCTTCACAATGATCGCTACGGGTGATCAAAATACCCGCTTGAGCTCCCGCCGACCGATGTTGTCCTTGAGGTTCTCGAACCAGTGTATCTCAACATCAGCACCTGTTTCCGGGTGCTCCAAGACGCCTGTGCTCTTTTTGACCCAGTTCCCAACTTTTCCTCCATACAGTCCTGCAAGGCGCTCTGCCTGTTCAACATAGGAACCTTTCGCGATGACACGGGATTGAGATAGGACCTCCTTGGTCAAGTATGATCCTAAGTCTTCTGCCCCATGTGCCGCGAGATTGGCTTCCTCCTCACCGGGGACGAAGTTGACGGCGACGGCCCCCGCGAACAGAAGGCCCGCCCCGGCCACCGCCAAGCCGCTGCCGTGACCGCTGTGGAAAGCCCCGATGGCCCGGTTGAGGCCCGCGCCCGTGCCGAACGTCAGGTTGTTGTCGAAGAACCCCAGCAACCCTTGGAAACCGCCACTGGAGTGTTCCTGGCCGTCACCTATCGATTTAGGCAGATAAGTGGTCCAGGTGTCCCTGCCGTCCGCCGACGTCCACTGGGGGTTCCCATTGGAGTCATAGCCGGTCGGCGGCCCGGAGGTGAACTGCTGTATGTCTGTCGGTATGTCGTCAAGCCCCTCCGGGTCCGTGTTGTCCACTGGGTCGTTGCCGCAGTAGGCGTACCAGTTGTCGCCGTCCCCCGCCGGGTCCTGCGTCAGGAACCGCCCGATCCGGCTGTCGTAGTAGCGGTGCCCCATCAGCACCAGCCCCGTGTCCGGGTCCGTCTGGCAGCCGCCCGCCCCCCCGTACCGGAACGGCGTGGCGAGGTTCGACGTGAGGATGGGCGTCCCGAAGGCGGTGTACAGGCCCCCGCCCGGCGTGCTGTCCCCCGCCCCCGCGTCCATCGTCCACAGGCTGCCAAGCTGGTCGAAGTCGTAGAAGGAGAGCGTCCCCGCCCGGCTCTCCGACAGGCCGGGGTTGTAGACGGCGTGGGCGTCGCTGAGGACAGGGGAGCCGGGGCTTGTGCCGTCGCAGACGTAGGCGTAGGTGCCGGTGCTGTCGGTCTTGCCCACCCGCAGCCCCAGCCCGTTGTAGGTGAACGTGTCCACGACGCCGCCGGGGAGTGCGACGCTGACCAGGCGGTCCTCGTCATCGTAGGTGTCGCGGTAGGCGCTGCCGTAGATGCTCACGCTCGTCTCGTTGCCGTTTGCGTCGTAGCCGTCGGTCTCGCCGCCCGCCGTGCCGCCCGTCAGCTTGTCGTGGGCGTCGTAGGTGAACTGCTGGGCCAGGCTCCCGTTGCTGGTCTGGGTCAGCCGGTTGCCGTTGCCGTCGTAGCTGTAGCCCAGGCTGTAGGGGTAGTCCCCGGTCGTGGCCTCACCCGTGAGCTGGTCCGCGCCGTCGTAGCCGTAGGTGGTCGTGCGGTTGCCCTCGGCGCGCGTCTGGATGCTGCCCGCCGGGGTGTAGGCGTAGGAGAGCGAGCGGGCGAGGATGCCGTCGGCGAACCAGTAGCCGATGCCCGTCGTCTGGCCGGCGGCGTCGTAGGCATAGGTCTCGAAGTCGCCGTTGCCTTTGGTCTTGCGGGTCAGGCGGTTTGCGGCGTCGTACTGCCAGGTGGCCTTCCCGTCGATGGGGGATTGGAGCGTGTAGAGCAGGTTGTTGTTGTAATACTGGTAAACCCATGTGCCGACGCCGCCCTCGTAGAGCGTGGTGCGCCGACCGCCGAGATCATAGCCGTAGTTTACCTGCCCCTGCGGCGTCGTCACTTGCAGCAAATGGAGGCCATCCCCATACAGCCAGTTGGTGTCGCCGGTCGCGTCGTGCATGTGCGTCCGTCGTCCGTCCGCGTCGTAGTCGAAGTGGGTGGCCGTCATGTGCGGGTAGGTGATGTCCGTCAGGCGGTTGTCGGCATCGTAGGCGTAGCCGATGACGCTGCCGTCGGCTTTGTTGCGCGTTAAAGTGTTGCCGTTGTTATCATACGTGACGCTCTCCTGGGTGCCGTCGGGGTAGTAGGTGACGTATGGCTCGTTGCGGACCGTGTAGCTGTAGTAGGTGGCGTGCTGGTTGCCGTCGGTCTTGTAAGAGAGCAACCCCCTCTGCGGTACCCCGATGATCGGGTCCGAGCCGTCGTAGCCATACTTGACCACGTCGCCGCGCCCGTTGGTGGTCTGGAACACCCGGTCATCGCCGTCGTAGACATTGGTGACGGTGTGGTTATCGGCATCGGTGACGGTCAGGACATCGCCATCCAGGTCATACGTGGTGTTCACCGCGCTGCCTGCCTGGCTGGGGCTGAGGACGTAGCAGCTAACACCCTCCTTGGCCCAAGAGGAAGACAGGGCGTTGTACTCGTTCACGTCCTGCGTGAACAGATGCAGACCAGTCGCCCCGTTCCAAGCCCGGTACAGCGGCTGCCAGCCGTTCGCGGGGCTGGGCAGGACGTAGCCGCTGATGCCTTCAAGGCTGTAGCCGTGTGTGAGCAGATAGTTCTTCTCCGCTTCGTTGGCGGTCGAGAAATGGTCCCCCGAGGGAGGGTAAGACAATCGGTACAGTGGAACCAGGCCGGGAACGCCGGATGCCGTCGGATAAACACAGCCGACGACGCCGACAACGACCTCGCCGCTGTTGATCTCTGAAGCGTTGTTCGTCAGGAAGTAGATGCCACCGTAGTAGGCCCGGTAGAGGGGAACCGCTGGGCTGTCAGGGAAGATCGTCTCGACGACCCGGCCCCAGTTGTCATAGACGCTGGCCGTGGCGTGGCCGTTGGCATCCACAGAGCCGATCTTCCAGCCCAGGACGTTGTAGAAGGCATGGGAAGTGTGAGCACTGGCGTCAGTAACCGTAGAAGGGTAGCCGTAAGGATCATATCCCAAAGAAGTCGAGTTCGAGTTGGCATCGGTAAGGGTGGACGGCAAGCCGTTCGTATAACCGCCAATGCTGCTCGTGGCCTTGAAGGGAGCCGACGTGCCGGGTATGTTGAACGCACTGGTGATGGTAGTTGCCGTCAGATCACCCCCGGTGTAGGAGTTTGCCGTCACGTTGCCGACCGCGTCCACGCTGCGAACGGGCTTGTTATTGGTGTCGTAGCTGGTGCTGGAAGAATAAGTCAGCGCGTCCGTGCTCGTGGATGTCGTGGTGCCGTTGCTGAGGTGAGAACTGAAGTAGCTGGTGTGTTTGCGCCTGTCAGTGTTACTGACTAAGATGTTGTTGCTGTCGTAGCTGGAGTTCTGCGGGTTGCCCAAGGCGTCGGTGGTGGAGATGAGGCGGCCATACTGATAGGTGTGCGTGAGGGTATGGCCGTTGGGGTCCGCGATGACGGTCGTGGTTGGGTTATAGGTGAACGTCGTCTGGTTGCCTACAGGGTCTTTAGCCCAGGTCAGACGGGCCGGGTTATTGGTGTCATAGCCGTAGATCGAGGCTAGGCCGGTGACGTGGCCCTGCGGTGATTCCTGTCCCGTGATATTATGATTGCCGTCGTAACCAAACCAATCGGCATAGCTACCCCCGTTCAGGCTTGGCAGGGTGACATACCAGAGATTACCGCTGCCCGCGCTGCCATCATAAGTGAACGTCCACACCCGGTTCAGCGGGTCCGTGATGGAGCCGAGCCGCCCCGTGCCATCGTAGGTGTAAGTCAGAGTACGGCCCGTAGGGTCCACGAGGCTGCTGATGAGAGTGGCGGGGGTGTGGTTGATGGTCAGCGTGTTGCCGTCAAGATCGGTGATGGCGGACAGGTAAGTGTTGCCGCCCGCGCTTGCGGGGGCGAAGCCGAAGGTGTAGACGGTCTTGCTGGGGGTCGTCAGCGTGAACGTGTTGTTGCCTGTCGAAACCAACTTGTCCAAGACGCCACGGATCGGCGTGTAAGTGCCGCCGCTGTTGGTAAAGAGGTAAGACAGCCCGTTGTCCCAGTGAATGGTTTCATTGCCGCTGCCATCCACGCTGAGGTAGGTGAAATAGCTGGGCAGCCATTTGTACCCATAGGTACTATACGAAGCGCCCTGGCTGTTATGAATGAGGGCACAGGAGACGGTCATGCCGCCGCGCATGGTCCAGCCGGTGATCGGGAGTGTCGTCGTCTTGTTGCCGTTGCCGGTGTTGACCCCAGCCACCGACCCCTGCCAAGAGAAAGCGGGCATACCGGCGGCGGGCAGGGTAGCCGGTCCGGGTGAGACAGTAAAGGCTGCTACGTATCCTGAATCGTGTTCCGTATCCCCTGATCCAAGAGTAATCTTGGTGCAGTAGGAGGCGGTATAAGCTCCGGGCGAGGCAGTAGCGGGGATGGTGATTGTCATCGTTCCACCGCTTCGAGTGAAGCCCCAGTTGTTAGGTTGCGAAGTTCCGGCGTAACCACTGGCACCGGATATGCCCCAGGTGTTGACAGACCCGTCGCCGGATGCGTTATTGTAATAAAGTGGCGACGATAAGTAGATGGTGTCGCCAGGTAGAATCGAGGTCTGGGCGAAGGCGGGAGTGGCAAAGGCGAGAGCAGAAAGCAAGCAGAAGATCAAGGCGAGCAAGTGAAGTGGGTGGCGCATGAACATAATCTCCAAAGCAAAGAAACAATCCAGCTAGCGGACGCTGATATATCATACAGCAAGAAATGCGGCAAGTTACAAGTGTTGGGCAAAATTCGGAAAACTATTTTTGACATCAGCCTGCGGCTGTCTAGGAACCTCTGCCTCTTCTTCCGCGTATCTTTTTCCAAGCTTCTCAGTGCCGAGGGCCACGCCATTCCTCGACGAAAGAAATGCCTTGACTTCGATTGCCCCCGCTCCCCCGCACACACTCTCTCCCGTTTCGCGCGCCGCCCTGTGGCGCACGGCGGGCTTGATCGCCGCCACCGCCGCATTGGGCGGCGTGGTCAGCGCCGTGACGGTCAACAAGCTGCTGTTCCTGTACAAAGACACCCTGCACCTGAGCGCGAGCGGCGTCGGGACCTTGCAGATCCTGGTCAACATCCCCGCCTACTTGCAGCCGTTCATGGGCGGCTTCTCGGACTTTTATCCCCTGTTCGGGTCCCACCGGCGCTCGTACTTCGTGCTGGCCGCGCTGACGCAGGCGCTGGGCTTCGCGGGCCTGATGGGCCTGCACCAGTACCACTACGCTGCGCTGGTGTGCCTGCTGCTGGTCATGGGCACGGGGAGCCTGATGCTGAGCGTGCTGGTCAATGCCGTCATGGTGGCGGTGGGCAACGGCACGGGGCGGTTCGGGCCGCTCCAGACGCTGATGCAGTTCACGCCGCTGGTCCTGAGCCTCGCGTACACGGCCCGGCTCGACGGCGAGGTGACGCAGTCGTGGACCTACCCCCACGCCTTCGGGCTGGCCGCCCTGCTGTCGCTGGCTTACGTGCCATTCGTCGTCCTGCTGGAAGACCGGCGCGCGCCGGGCCGGGAGCGGGGCGAGACGCCGGGCGCGCGGGTCGCCCGGCGAGACGCCCTGGCCGGCGAACGGCGGGAGGCGGCCCGTGTTTTGCGGCGCGCGATGGCCGCACCGGGGACATGGGTGATGGTGGCGTTTCTGTTCTACCTGTACGTGACGCCCTTGTTGCTGACGGCGGCGGTCTTCTACGAGACCGACGTGCTGCACCTGTCCAAGGGGTTCATCGGGCGGCTGGACGCCTGGATCGCGGCAGGCTCCATCGCCGGGCTGGTCCTGTTCGGGGGCATTTCGAGCCGCCTGTCGATCCGCGCGGTCGTCTGGGGGGCGATCATCTCCGACGCGGCGATTTATCTAATCGCGCTGACCATGCACGACGCCCCCTCGGTCCGAGTCGGGCAGTTCCTGTGGAGCGGCATGGCGATCTTCCTGGCGGTGTGCCTGAACACGCTGGCCGCCCGCGCCTGCCCTCCCGGCGTCGAGGGCACGGTCTACGGGCTGATGCAGGCCGCGCTCGCCCTGAGCCTTCAGCTCTGCGACAAGTTCGGCAGCGCCCTGTACGACTACTGGGGGCCGTCGCACGGCCACTCGGTCGCGCACGGGTGGTTCTCTGCCCTCTGGTTCGGCTTCGGGTTCACCCTGCTGGCTGTCTTCTTCGTCCCGTTCCTGCCCGCGTGGGCCAGGGGGGCCGACAGTAAACTAGCCGAAAATAGTTGACCAAAATAGTGGAGACGTTTCGCGCACATCCGGGGTATAATAGGACATCTTACAGAAACAGGAGGTACAACAATTGGATCATAGTTTACAGGGCGGTGGCGAAGGTTAGTCTTTTTAACCTTCGGGTCGGCTCTAACCTACGGGTGTGAAGACACACGCAGGTCATGAATGGCTACCTTTGCCACCAGCCCACCCCAGAGTTACCGGAATGAGGCCCTAGGCCGACCTCCAAGACTTGAAAGAAGCAGCGCGGTGTTCCGCAGTGTCGTCGTGAGACGTACTGCGTACAGCCGCGCTGCTTTTTGCGTCAGCTTTTTCTTCAGATTTCCCCGCCATCCCCTTGACAGGCTTCGGTTTGCGTTGTATACTTTACTTACAGTAAAACGTATATACCAGAGGAAACCGATGGACAATGAAGCACGGCAGGCGCGCGCGGCCCTGCAACAGATCGCGGAGGCCGAGGCGGCGGCGCGGCGGCACGGCCAGAACAACGGGGTCATCCCGCTCGCTTGGGGGTTAGCCGTCTTCACCATGATGCTGGGCTTCGACGTCCTGCCGCACCTCGCCCCCGACCCGGACAGCGGCCTGCTCCTGGCGGGCGGCGTCTTGTGGGTGCTCCCGGTGGCTGCCGCCGCCTGGACCAGCGCCTACCGGCGACGCCTGCCGGTCCAGCCGCGAGCCGTCGAGAGGCCGCGGCTCTACTTCTGGTGGGGGCTGTACCATGCCGCCATCGTGTGCGGCGGGATGGGGATAGGATTCGCCCTGGCCCACGTCCTTGGCCGGCGGTGTTTCCTGCCGGGGACGATGACACTGATCGGCCTGGTAGACGCCGCCCCCCTGCTGTACGTCGGCTGGCAGCAGCGCAAGGCGCAAGGGGTGGCGCGATGACCAGGGCGACCACGGCAACCCCAACCCACCCCCGGTTGGAGCTGGACGAGGCCATCCACCAGCCGGTCCGCTTGTCCATCATGGCCCTGCTGGCGCAGTCGGAGAAGATAGACTTCGCGTTCCTGCGCGATCATCTGGCCCTGGGGGATTCCAACCTGTCCCGCCACCTGTCTGCCTTGGAGGCGTTGGGCTACGTCGTCATCACCAAGGTCTTCGAGCGAAAGCGGGGCCGGACGTGGCTGGCGCTGAGTCCCGCAGGCCGGATCGCCTTCGACAACCACGTGCGCGTCCTGCGCCTCATCGTCGGATCGGGAGACCAACCATGAAAAAATTGCTGTGCTTCTTCGCCTGCGCCCTCGCGCTGTGCCCCCCGGCTCGGGCGCACGCCTTTGACGAGGACCATAAAGAGGTCATCAACGGGGCGATGCTGCACTTCCGCGTCCGGGGCGCGGACCGCGCGAACCCCTACATCGTCCTCCTGCACGGCGGGCCGGGATTTTCCTCCCATATGTTCTACACCTGGGGGACGCGGCTGGAGAAGTCGCTGAACGTCGTCTATTTAGACCAGCGCGGGTGCGGCGAGTCGGCGCGGCTGACGGTCGCCGACCCTGCTGCCCCCAAGCCGTCCGAGATCAAGGGCTACACGCTGGCGACTCTGGTGGAAGACATCGAGGGCGTCCGGCGGTCGCTCAAAGCGGACAAGTGGTACGTACTGGGCCACTCTTACGGGGGCCTGCTGGGCGTGGAATACGTCGCCGCCCACCCCGAGCACGTCCTGGGCTACGTCCACATGGACGGGCTAGTGTCCATGCCCCGGATGCAGGCCGACATCCTGGACGACGCCGCCAAGAAGATCACCGCTGACGCTGCCATCGCGCCCACGGTGCGGGCGCTACTCGGGGACCAGATCAAGGCCCTGCGCGCCCTGCCGCCGGATGACCCGCAGCGCCTGTTCGGGGCACTCGGCCTGGCGACGGGGCCGGGCGGCCTGTACTTCGCCGGAGACCAGGCGGCGGCCTTCCCCGCCTTCTTGCGGCAGATAGGCGCATCCGTGCAGCCCTACCACGTCCCCTATGCGGCCCTGGCCCCCGCCCCGGAGCCGACCGCAGCCTTGATCGCAAACGGCCACTTCCTGACCCGCGACGACACGCCGCTGCTGGCAAAGATCGTCGTCCCGACGCTGATCCTCAACGGCAAACAGGACGGCGTGATCACACCCCAGGCCGCCGAAGCCGTCCACGGCTCGGTCAAAGGCTCCCGGCTGATCGAGTTCGACGACTGCGGCCACTTCCCGTTCCTGGAGCAGCCCGATAAGGCCGCAGCGGCAGTGCTGGCGTTCATTCCATCGCACCGGCACCCGGAGAATATGCCCGCCGCCTTGACAAAACGGCCCCGCGCGGCGTATAGTACGCGCAAGAGGGACTTACCGTGGCACGCAGCAATTCAGGGGGAGCGTTGAAGTTCGTCGGGGCCGCCGCCGCCGTCTTGGTGGGGGGTGCCACCATCGGCTACCTGATCGGCGAGGTCAAGACCGGGGGTGCGCCCAGCCAGCCGGTCGCGCCGAGCCAGCCGGTCGAGGCCGTGTCCACCCCGCCCGCGCGCACACCCACCCGCGACCTGCGCCCGCACCCCACCAACGGCAATTACACCGCCCCGAACGCGCCCAGCATCGTCATCCACGAGGAACAGACGCCCATCCTGCGCCGCGTCAGCCCGCCCGCCCCGATGCCGCCGACCGATTCGGAGGCCAGCCAGGAGACCGGCCTGCCGGTGTCAGCCACGCCGCGCCGCCGTCGGCACGGCGAAAGCGTCCCCACCCCGCCCCCGGACGGCACGACCGCCCCCGCCGCGCCGATCAGCCCGGACGTCCCCGCCGTTCCGCCCTCTGACGGCGTTGCTCCGGCCCCGGAGAACGGCGGCACGACCGCCCCGCCCGCCGCGCCGTCCGACCCTGACTTCGAGCGCGGCGGCAAGCCCGGCGACGCTGCCCCCAATACTCCCGCTCCCGGCCCGGATGGCGGCAAGGCGCAGAAGGCCTTGTTCCGCGTCCAGACCGGCTCCTACACCGACGAGAGCAACGCCCGCAGCGTCGCCGACCAGCTCCACGGCCAGGGCTACACCGCCCACACCCGCAGCGAGCGCGACGGCGACCACCTGGTCTACAAAGTCCAGGCCGGCGCGTACCGCTCCCGCTCCGGGGCCACCAAGGCGGCGGGCGACCTCCAGCGAAAAGGCTTCCCCGCCTACGTCTCCCCCATCGAGCCTTGAAGAACGCCCTGCGGGCGCTCTAACCGCCCTTTTCGGTGCGCGGGTCCAGCGCGTCGCGCAGGGCGTCGCCCAAAAAGTTCAGCGCCAGCACCGTCAGCGACAGGCATAGGGCGGGGTAGATGACCGTCTCGGGGTGCGACCGGTAATAGCCGGACTCGTAGGCGCTGGAGATCATCTTGCCCCACGACGGCAGCGGGTCCTGGACGCCGATGCCCAGGAACGACAGGGTCGCCTCGGCGATGATCACGCCGGCGATGTCGATGGTGGCCGCCACGATGATCGGCGACAGCAGGTTCGGCAGGACGTGACGCCGGATGATCTGCCCGCTCGGGACGCCCAGGGCGCGGGCGGCCTCCACGTACTCGCGGCCCGTCAGGGACAAGGCCTGCCCCCGGACCAGACGCGCAAGGCCCGGCCAGCCGGTGATGCCCAGCGCGACGAACAGGTTCAAAAAGCTCGCCAGCGGGTTCGTCGTGCGGATGATCGCCATGATCAAAATCGCCAGCAGGATGTCGGGGAACGCGAACATCATGTCCGTGATCCGCATCAGCGCCACGTCCCACCAGCCCCGGTAGTAGCCCGCGATCAGCCCCACCGACACCCCCGCCAGCAGCACCAGAGCCTCGACCCCCAGCCCCACCGTCAGCGAGATGCGCGCGCCCACGGCCAGCCGCGTCAGCGTGTCGTAGCCCGAGTCGTCGGTCCCCAGCCAGTGCCGGGCCGACGCGGGCGCGCTGTAATCGGTCGTCTGATGGTCGTAGCGGTACGGCGAGACGAAGGGGTAGACGACGGCCAGCAGCACGATCAGGCCGAGCACGACCAGGCTGATAACCGCGAGCGGGTTGCGCCCGATCTGCCGCCAGACCTGCCGGGCCTGGCTCGGGGGCGGAGCGCCCAGCTCCATCAGCTCCTCGAGCTGCTGTTCCAGGATGATGCTCATAACGAGTCGCTACCCTTCCGTCGCCCGGACGCGCGGGTCCAGCACCGCGTACAGCAGGTCGATCACCAGGTTCGTCACGACGAAAATGACGGCCAAAACCAGAGTCGTCCCCTGGATGACCGAATAATCGCGCTGGAAGACCGAATTGATGGACTGGTAGCCGACGCCCGGCACCGTAAAGATCGTCTCGACCACGAACGAGCCGGACAGCAGGTAGCCGAACGACACGCCCGCCGTAGTCAGCACGGGCAGGAACGCATTCTTGAGTGCGTGCTTGAACAGCACGGCGGCGGGCGACAGGCCCTTGGCGCGGGCGGTGCGGATGTAGTCCTGCCGCAGCGTTTCCAGCATCGACGAGCGCGTCATGCGCCCGATCAGGGCGGCGGGCCGGGCGGCTAGCACGACGGCAGGCAGGATCAGGTTCTCCGGGTCGCCCCACCCCGCCACGGGCAGCCAGCCGAGCTTCAGGGCGAAGATCAGGATCAAGACGGGAGCCAGCACGAAGTTCGGCAGGGTGACGCCGATCAGCACGGTCGTCATCAGCGCGCGGTCCAGGAACGAGTTCGGCTTCAGCGCGGCCAGCAGGCCGACGCCGACCCCGACGGCCAGGGCCAGGACGATGGCGATGACCGCCAGCAGCGCGGTATTGGGCAGGCTCCGCTTCAGGAACGTCGTGACCGGCTCGCGCGTGTAGTAGGAAACGCCCAGATCGCCGTGCGCGACGCCCCATAAGTACAGCCCGTAGCGCGTCAGGGGCGGCTTGTCCAGGCCGAACTCGTGCCGGACGTGGGCCAGCGTCACGGGGTCCGAGTGCTGCCCCGCCGCCAATTCGGCGGGGTCGCCGGGGGCCAAAAACGCGATAAAGAACGTCAGCGTGCAGACGGCCCAGACGGACAGCAGGGCGAGGCCGAGGCGCTGGAGCAGGAATCGTGCCATAGTTGTTGCTCGGGCGGGGCGTGTGCCGGGGCTGTGGAAAGCCCCGGCAAGGCCCCTAACGCGGACTCAGCACCACGTTCTTGTAGGGCAGATGGCCCATCAGGCAGTCATCGATCCCCCGCACCCGCAGGCTGACAAGCTCGGGGTCTACGCCCTGGTACACCGGGATGCGCGGCGGGGCCGGGGCGGCGATCCGGGCCGCCCGCCCGTACAGGGCGCTGCGGCGGGCCGGGTCGCGCTCCACGTCGGCCTGCGCGCACAGCGCGTCAAACTGCGCGTCGTGGTAGCCGGTGTGGTTCGCCGGGCTTTTCGAGGACAGTAGCATGGTGTAAAAGTCCTGCGGGTCCAGATAGTCCGCGTACCAGCCCAGAAAGTAGGCCGGGGCGACGGTGTTCTTGTTCTCGGCGGCGATCAAGGAGCCAAACTCGAGCTGCCGGATCGTTACCGTGACGCCCAATGTCTGCGTGTACATCTGGCGCAGCACGTCGGCGGTCTTCTCGGTAACGGGGTCTTTCTCCTGGCAGTAGACTTCCAGCGGCGGCAGGCCGCGCCCGCCGGGGAAGCCCGCGGACGCCAGCAGCGCCCTGGCCCTAGCGGGGTCGAAGGGCGGCCCGGCGACGGTCGGGTCGCCGCCGGGGATGCCACGCGGGAGCAGGTCGGGGGCGGGGGGGAACAGGCCCTCGGTGACGACCGAGACCACCTTCTGCTTGTCGGTGGCGCAGGCGAAGGCCTGCCGGACGCGCGGATCGTTGAACGGCGCGTAGGCGTTCTGGTTCAGGGCGAAGTAGAAGACGCCCGCCCGAGGCCAGAGCTTAATCTTGTCCCTCAGCGCGGCGTCCTTGCGGTCGGCGTCCAGGTCGCCGATCTGGAGGCCGCGCATGAGGTCGAGGTCGCCGCGCGCGAACTCCGCGTGGCGCGTCCCGGCGTCCAGGATGATCTTGTGGACCTGCCCGGCGATGCGCGGGGCACCGCCCCAGTAGCGGGGGTTGGCGTCCATGTCCACCTCCTGATCTTTGAGGAAGCGGGTGATGCGGAACGCGCCGCTGCCCGCGCCCAGCGCGGCGTCGGCGTCCGTCAGCGGGCGGGTGCCTTCTTTGACGGCGATGGCCTTGCAGGCGACCCAGGCGGTAGGGTAGGTCAGCGTGTCGATCCAGTAGGCCTTGGGCGAGGTGATGGTGACGGCGAGTGTCTGCGGGTCGATGACCTTGACGCCCCTGAGTTCAGTCGTTTTGCCGCTGTAGACGTCCAGCGCCCCCGCGATGTCGCCCAGGTACTGCTTGGCGATGGGCGAGGACAGGGCCGGGTCCAGGGCGCGGCGCAGCGAGTAGGCGACGTCTTCGGCGGTGACGGGCGACCCGTTCTGGAACTGTGCCCGCCGCAGGTGGAACGTATAGGTCAGGCCGTCTTTGCTGATGTCCCAGCGTTCGGCCAGGCACGGCACGATCTTGTTATCGGGCGAATACTGCACCAGGCCTTCATAAGCCTGCTGGAGCATCTGGTTGGTCTCGACGTCCTGGCACATGGCCGGGTCGAAGGTGATCGGCGCGGTCCGCATGGCGACGCGCAGGACGTTTCCGCCCCCCGCGCCGGACGCATTGCGGTGGTGGCCACAGCCGGCTAGGGCCAGCGCGGCGGGGAGCAGGGCAAGTAAAGAGGGTTTCAATCGCGCAGGCTTTCTCGGATGCGTCCCTCGGGGGAGTGATCGGGATGACCTATCGCGGCGCTGCGAGGGTGAGGTGCTTGTACGGGAGGTGGCCCATCAGGCCGTCATCGATGCCGGAAACGTAGGGCTTGATCAGCTCGACGTCCTGCTGGTAATACAGCGGGATCATCGGGACGTCGTCCGCAGCGACGCGGGCGGCCTGGCGGTAGAGCGCGTTGCGGCGGGCCGGGTCCTGGGAGACGTCGGCTCGGTCGCACAGGGCGTCGAACCGGGGGCTGGCGTAGACGACGTGGTCTTCCGGGCCGCCGCTCCGCAGCAGGGTCGAGTAGTAGTCCTGCGGGTCCAAGTAGTCAGCGGCCCAGCGGATGTGGTAGCACTCCAGCGCGTTCTTGTCCTGCTGATCGATCATCGCGCTCCATTCGGTGACGCGGCCGTCCACTTTGACGCCCAGGGTGTCGTTCCACATGCCGCGAATCAGGTCCACGGTCTTTTGCAGCTCGGGCTGCGACTCGCGGTAGGTCATCGGGATCGTCGGGAAGCCCTTGCCGCCGGGGAAGCCCGCTGCGGCCAGCAACGCCTTGGCCTTGGCGGGGTCGTAGGGCAGGCCCCGGAAGGCGGGGTCGAAGCCGGGGATGCCTTCGGGGAGGATGTCCTGAGCGACGTCGCGCCGGCCGCCGAAGACGACCTGGACGATTTTAGACTTGTCGGTGGCGTAGGCCAGCGCCTGCCGGACGCGCACGTCCCGGAAGGCCGGGAAGGCCTTCTGGTTCAGCCCGACGTAGAACGTCGAGGCACGCGGGAACAGGTGAACCTGGCCCTTCAAGCCGGGGTCCTTGGCGTCGTTGTCCAGGTCGCCGGGCGAGACGAACTGGAGCATGTCGGTGTCGCCCTGCGCGTACAGCGCGTGCCGCGTGTTGGCGTCGATGACCACGGGCCGCTCGATCCCGGCGATCCTAGGCGGGCCGCCCCAGTAGGCGGCGTTCGCGGCCAGGACGACCCGCTGGTCCTTGTCGTAGCGGGTCAGCTTGAACGCGCCGGTGCCGGCCCCGCGCGCGGCGTCCTCGGCGGACAGCCGGACGCCCTCCTTGGCCTCGGCGCGGGAGACGACGTAGGCGGTGGGGTAGGTCAGCGTGTCGATCCAGTAGGCCCTGGGGGACGTCAGCGTGATTCGGACCGTCTGCGGGTCCAGGACCTTGACGCCCGCGAGCGCGGTCGCCTTGCCCGCCGCCAGCTCCTTCGCGCCCACGATGTCGCCCAGGTAGTTCCTCGCGTCGGGCGAGCCGAGGGCGGGCTGGAGCGCGCGCTGCATGGAATACAGCACGTCCGAGGCGGTGACGGGGCCGCCGTCCTGGAACTTGACGTTCGGGCGCAGGTGGAACGTGTAGGTCAGGCCGTCGCGGCTCACGTCCCACTTGGATGCCAGACAGGGCACGACTTTGTTGTCCGGCGACCACTGCACCAGGCCCTCGAAGATCTGCTGCAAGACGTCGATGGTGTCCCCGTCCTCGACGATGGCCGGGTCAAACGTGGTAGGGGCGGTCTTGATGGCGTAGCGGAAGACGTTGCCGACGGCCCGGCTGTTCGCGTGGTGCTTGTGGCCGCAGCCCCAGGCGAGCGGCAGGGCGGCGAGCAGCAGGCCCAGGGGCAACAGGCGGGCGGCGGGCGGGCGGCAGGACGGAACTCGGCGGGGGGTCAAAAAGGGTGGCACTCCTGTCAAAAGCTTGCCCCGGCACACGGCACAGCGGGGACGATGGCGCATTATACCATAGCCGGGCAGGGCGGGGCAAGGCGCACCCCGCCCCGCGGAAAACCGGCAAAGTGGCGGGTAAAGAAACACGGGCGGGAGGCTTGACTTTTCGCAGCGCCTGTGTTACAGTAGGGGCGAACCCAGTTTTCCCGCACGTTCTCACGCACGAATCCGGCACCACACCCACCCATCCGCCTGGAGGCGCTTCCTGATGAAACTTTCGCTCAAAGGTCTGACCGGGGCGGCGGCCATGCTGGCCGCCGCGCTCGGCCTGAACCTGGCCGGCCCGCACCGGGCCTACGCCGCGCCCGGCCTCGCGCTGCCCGACGAGGGCGGCGTGGGCGTCACGCTGCTTTCCCCCGACCCGAACACGCCGCTGATGGGCCTGAAGCCCATCGAAGTCTCGGCCTTCTACCAGGGGACGCCCGGCAACCGGATCGTCGCCGTGGAGTTGTTTCTCGACGGCGTCCGGGCCGCAGGCAAGACGCTCGACGTGCCCGAGGCGCGCGGCGTGGTCTCGTTCCTGATCGACGCCTCCCAGGTCTCGGCAGGGACGCACCGGATCGTGGTCCGGGCGACCGCCACCGACCAGCAAGTCCGCTCGGTCAAGGGCAGCTTCCGATTCGGCGACCCTGAAGCCGGGCGGCTCGCGTCCCCCTCGCTGAACGGCGCACAGGTGCTGCTGCCCCGCCCCCCCGGCAGCGCGTCGGGCCTGGCCCCCACGCTGCACCTCATCAACCCCACCGAGGACGGCAGGGTTCAGGGCGTGGTGACGCTCCGGGTCGAGGCCCAGGACCCGAGCGGCAAAGCCCCCTACGTGTCGCTGTTCATCGACAAGACTTTCAAGACGCTCCGCAACTACGCACCGTATGAGTTCGAGTGGGATACCACGAACTACGCGAACGGCTTCCACACCATCGAAGCCTACGGGTACAACGACTCGCCCAACGTCGGCCAGGCCAAGACGCTGCGCCTGTACGTCAACAACCCCGGCGGCGAGACGTTCATCCGCCACGACCTGCTCGACGGCGTCAAGACGGCCAAGGCCGCCTTCCCCCACGCAGGCATCCACCGTCATGCGACCCACCGGACGCTCGTTTCCAGCCTGCCCGTCGTCCCCAAGAAGGCACTCGGGCGTCCCCTGCCCCTGCGCCGCCCTGACCTGCTGATGGCGGCTGAGGCGAGAACGGCGGACGCCGCGCCGCCGCGCATGGCCGCCGTCGCCCACGCCCGTCACGGGGCCGCGCACCCGGCCCGGCGGCAGATGGCGCGCGCCCCGCAGCACGCGCTCCGCTTCGGCCCGCTGGATACCGCCCTTGACCTGTCCGCCCCCTATGCCGTGGAAGCCGCCCCGCTTGCCGCCCCGATCACCAAGTACATCATCGCCCCCGAGGCCGGCCTGCCCCGTGACCTGATGATGACGCCGATGCACGGCTTCAAGCCGCTGCCGGAGGCACCCACGGCCCAGATCCGGCAGGCACTGCGGATCGACCCGAACATGGCGGTGCTGGCCGAGACCCCGGCGCGGCACGTGTTCGGCAAGGTGGCGCGGCTCCAGCGGCTGGCCTCCCTGCGTCTCCCGAGCAGCGACCTGGCCTCGCCCTTCCTGGTCGCCCCGCACACGGCCCCCGCGCTGCGGATGCCCACCATCAAGCTCGGCGCTTACCGGGCCGAGATGCGGCACGCCCGCGCCACGATCGAGCCGGTCATGCGGATGCACCCACTGCGCGTCCACCTGCCCGCCAGCCTCGGCAGCCTGCTGCGCGCGGCGGGGCAGACCTCGCTCCGGTTCAACCACACGACGGTGACGATGGACCGACCGCTGACCGCACAGGACAGCGTCCTGTTCGGCCCCCTGCGCCAGATCTTCGAGCAGGGCGGCGGGACGCTGACCTGGCAGGCCCGGACAGGCACGGTCCACGCCAAGAGCGCCACGCGGGACATCACGCTGACCATCGGGCGCAATCGGGCCGTCGTCAACGCCCAGGCGGTCGCGCTGGACGGCAAGCCGTACCTGCTGATGGGCCGGACGATGGTCCCCGTCTCGTTCATCTCCGCAGCGATGGATGCCGACGTACAGTTCGACGCCGCCACGGGGCATCTGCTGATTGTCAGCCGCAAGTAGGCGGACCGAGACAAACGACAAAGCCCCGCGCCGACCGGCGCGGGGCTTGCTGTTTTCCGTCTATGCTCTTGTGCCCCGTTTAAGCCGGGGCGGGCGTCTTCGTCTCGGACTTCGGCGTGGCTTTCGTTTCGGCCTTGGCCGGCTCAGGCTTGGGGTCGGACTTGGAGTCGGGCTTCGCCTCGGTATTGCCCGGCTCGGACGCCCCGCCGGCGTCCGGTTTGGCCTCGGTCACGGGCGTCTCGGCAGCCGCCTTGGGGGCTTTAGCCTCTGACTTGGCGGCATAGTCGTTGACGTAGAAGCCGTCGCCCTTGAAGGAGATCCCGACGGGGTAGATGCGCTTCCGCAGCGAGCCGCCGCACACGTCGCACGTCTTCAAGGCATCGTCCTTGATACTCTGGAATGTCTCAAACTGGTTGTCGCAGGACAAACACTCGTAGCCGTAGGTCGGCATATTCTCTCACCTCACGCTCGCGGAGTCTAAAAATGCTTCCCCATTATAACACATCCCGCCGCGAGGCCGGTTCCCCATGACCTTCCCGCCATCCCCGACGCTCACCACCGAGGCCGCCGACCCCGGCCTGGCCGACATTGACACGCTGGACGTCGAAGCGCGCCTGCGGCTCATCAACGCCGAGGACGCCAAGGTCGCCGCCGCCGTTGCCCTCGAAATCCCTCAGATCGCCCGCGCCGTGCGCCTGGCGGCGTCGTCCCTGCGGGCGGGCGGGCGGCTGATCTACATCGGCGCGGGGACCAGCGGGCGGCTCGGCGTTCTGGACGCCTCGGAGTGCCCGCCGACGTTCGGCGTCCCCGCGACGATGGTGCAGGGCCTAATCGCCGGCGGGCCGGGGGCCATGTTCCAGGCGGTCGAAGGGACGGAAGACGACCCCGACCTGGGCGCGTCGGCCGTCGTCGGGGCCGAAATCGGCGCACAGGACACCGTGGTCGGCATCAGCGCGTCCGGCTCGGCCCCGTTCGTGCTGGGTGCCCTGCGTCAGGCCGTCAAGCGCGGCGCGTCCGTGGTGGCCCTGACCAACAACCGGCCTTCCGCACTGGAGGCCGTCGCCGCCGTCACCATCGCCCCCATCGTCGGCCCGGAAATACTCGCCGGCTCGACCCGGCTCAAAAGCGGCACGGCCCAGAAGATGGTGCTGAACATGCTCTCGACGGGGGCGATGATGGAGATCGGCAAGACCTACGGCAACCTGATGGTGGACGTCCAGGCCACCAACGTCAAGCTCCGGGCCAGGGCCGTCCGCATCGTCCGCCAGGTGACCGGGGTTACGATGGACCGCGCCGAAGCGGCCCTGCTCCAGGCCGGCGGGTCGGCCAAAGTCGCCATCGTCCTGCTCCAGACCGGCGCGACCCCCGACGAGGCCCGCCTGCGCCTGGCCCGCGCCGGTGGCTTCCTGCGCCGCGCCCTCGCCGAGAAATGAGGTCGGATTCGGTTCGGGGAACAACCACAGTGGCGCAGGAAGTTTCTGACATGACTCTCACCCCGCGCCCGCTGCTGCTTCGTGCCCTCGCGCTCTGCGCCACGCTGCTCATCCTGGGCGGGGCGGCGGGCATCCTGGCCGGCGCGCTCGGCCCGTGGGCCATCTTCCGGGTCTTCCACAACATCGAGATCAGCCTGCCGGGCTTCGTCTTTCTATGGGGCGGTCTGTCTCTGGCCGTCGCGACGCTGGTGTTTCTGGGTGCCTATCGCTCGCCGCTGCTGTGCCTGCTGGGGGCACTGCTGGTCTTCCGGTGGACGGCGGAGGCCGAACGGAAAGTCCCCGAGCGCGTCAAATTCCAGCTCGCCGGGGCGCAGCTCGAAGCGGCCTCCTCGGTCAACCGCCTGCTCGACCAGTTCCACATCCCCGACGTCCAGATCGCCGACCTGAACACCCCCAACCCCGACCTGCTGGGCGCGGGGCTGGGCTGGACCGTGAAGGGTGCCCAGGTGCTGCTGCTGGGGGGGCTGGCGGGCCTGCCGGGCGACCCCGTGGCCGTCTGGCTGTTCACCCACGCGGTCCGGGGCCGCTGCCGGGCCTGCGGCGCGCGCTGGCTGCTGGCCCGCCGCCCCCGCTTCTGCCCCGCCTGCGGGACGCCCGCCCAGCTGCGCGGCGTCCGCCTCTGCCCCCACTGCCACGCCCGCGCCCGGCGCGGCGACCGCCACTGCGCCGCCTGCGGGACGGCCCTGCCCTCAGCGCTCAAGAATGCTTGATGGTCTGCCGGGCGCGTGGCAGATGCACCCTGGGAGAATGCCGGCGGCGCAAGCACAACGCGGGCGGCGCAAGCACAACGCGGGCGGCGCAAGCACAACGCGGGCGGCGCAAGCACAACGCGGGCGGCGCAAGCACAACGCGGGCGGCGCAAGCACAACGCGGGCGGCGCAAGCACAACGCGGGCGGCGCAAGCACAACGCGGGCGGCGCAAGCACAACGCGGGCGGCG